>Ga0116123_1000521_pt1 | contig 26830 bp, 30 predicted proteins | sample June2015DPH_13_1_3_FD_89727 | JGI IMG/M metagenome (GOLD analysis project Ga0116123, IMG submission 89727) | Peatland microbial communities from SPRUCE experiment site at the Marcell Experimental Forest, Minnesota, USA - June2015DPH_13_100 | ecosystem: Environmental > Terrestrial > Soil >... | reverse complement strand
GGCAGGCAAGGCCGTCTGGAACACTTACTTCAAGACCTGGCAGGCAGTCCCGCAGAGCATGCTTTGGGGGCTGGTGACGGAAATCAGGAAGCGCAAAGGCCTCCCGCCCGACCCTCCAAAGGCCGAAGAGTTCATCGACAGGGAGTAGAAACACAAGGCCAGGGGATGCCGTTGACCCATTATGCATGCTCTCAGCGATTGAATCCTTCGCACCAGGATGCTGACAGCCTTGACTGTTGTCTGTGAGTCATTCTTCGCGCTTCTGTCTGCACCATGCAGATAGCGTGGACTCTGGTCACAGGTTTATCTTCCGCCATCCGGCGACCCTGGAAGCGCGACCTCGGTTTGGAGATCAAGTCCTACGACCTCGACCTCGACGTGGACTTCAGGAAGTCCATCGTGGAGGGTTCCGTCGTAATCAAGGTGAAGTCTGTCAAGAGCCCCTTCAAGCTAGACGCGGCAGGCATGAAGATCAGGGCCGTGACGATTGGCGGCAGGATGTCCAGATTCTCCCACGACTCTGTCAGGGGGAAGCTGACAATCCCGGGTGTTCCGAGGAAGGAATCGGAAGTGGGCGTCAAGTTCACGAAGCATGTCAGGGACGACGTGATTTTCGGCCTCTACAAGTCGAAGTACGGGAAGGAACACCTTCTTGTCACAGATCTTGAGCCCGCGGAGGCAAGGACGGTCTTCCCCTGCGTGGACGAGCCTTCGTACAAGGCCGTCTTCAGGCTTCATGTCGTCACCGATGAAGGACTTTCAGTCATCTCCAACACGCGAGTCGCCTCGAAGAAGACAAACAAGGGAAGGGTCAGTTATTCCTTCGAGCCGACGCCCAGGATGTCCACCTACCTGTTCTTCATGGGAATAGGGAGATTCGAGGAAGCGACCACGATGTCAGGGAAGGTTAGCGTCATCGCGGCGTCCCGGCCGGGACAGGGGAAGGATTCCGGGTTCATCAGAGAGACCTCTGCAGCAGTTCTGAAGGACTACGAGGGCTACTTCGGGATTCCGTATCCACTCTCGAAGCTGCACCTCGTGGCGCTACCCGAGTACCACACGGGTGCGATGGAGAACTGGGGGGCGATTACTTCTAGGGAACCTTATGTCATCGTACGGAGCGACGCGAGTGACTCCGACCGCAGGAACGCCGCCCGGGTCATGGCCCACGAGATTGCCCACCAATGGTTCGGCGACCTCGTCACAATGAAGTGGTGGGACGACGTGTGGCTCAACGAGAGCTTTGCGACCTTCATGGAGGCCAAGGTGCTCGACCGACTACACCCCGATTGGGACACCTGGCGGGACTTCCTCCGCATGGACACCTTCCGGTCGCTCAACGCGGACGCCCTCTCGCAGACTCATCCAATCCAGGTCAAGGTCAAGAGTGTGGAAGAGATCGGTTCGATCTTCGACGCAATCAGCTACGGCAAGGGGGCGTCAGTGCTAAGGATGCTCGAGTCATATGTCGGCGAAGAGGCATTTAGGAAGGGTGTCTCAGCGTACCTGAAGAGGTTCAGCTATTCGAACGCCTCAGGCGCAGACCTGTGGACATCTCTCGCAAAGGCGTCGGGGCTCCCAGTCACGAGGGTCGCGAGGGCTTGGATAACCAAGCCTGGCTTCCCCCTGGTCCGGGTGGAGGCATCCGAGGGCGGGGTGAGCTTCAGCCAGTCGAAGTTCTCTCTCTCCGGAAAGAAGTCGGATGAGCTCTGGCCGATTCCCCTGACCCTCCAGGCGGACGGCAAGCGGCAGTCCCTTCTCTTTGACAGGAGGTCTGCCTCGGTCAAGGCCGAGAGGCCGGAGAAGCTCCTAGTGAACCCGCGCAGAACTGGCTTCTACAGTGTACTCTACGGCGAGCGGATGTACGATCAGCTTGCCAAGAGCTTCGCAGCGCTGCACTCGCACGACAGGGCGGGCGTCCTGAATGACCTCTACCTCTTCCTTCAGGCAGGGATGGTCCTGCCTAGGCAGTACTTCAGGTTCGCCGCTCTTAGCGGGAAGGTCGTCGATCCCCTCCTCGCTCTTGCGGTCAGCGACCATCTCGTGAATCTCAGGGCGATCGCCGACGATTCCGACATCGTAATGAATGGGTGGTCCGCGTTCTTCACATCTCAGGTCCGCCTGCTCGGTCTCGCGAGGAAGCAGGGAGAGAACGAAAACCTAGGAATGGTGAGAGAGGTGATCACTGCCCAGCTTGTCAAGACCGATGAGAGATACGCGCGGAAGCTCGCCCAGAGATTTGATCAATTCACCTCGGCCGATGCGAACCTGAAGACAGCTATCGCAACCGCCTATGCTGCGGTTAAAGGCGAGGCGGCATTCGGGCCTCTTCTCGAGCTGGTGAGGAATGCCAAGAGCGAAGCTGATCGAGCCAGGGTCTATGCGGCTCTCACTTCCTTCGAGGACCCAGCACTCGTCAGGAGGACCCTCGAGCTCACTATCAGTGGGGAAGTCAGCCGTTCCGACACGGGATACGCTTTGCCGCTTGCCGCCTCAAACCCGAGGGCAAGGGGCGCCCTCTGGGAATGGATCAAGTCTCGATACGACCGCTTGAGGGGCCTCTACGGCGGTTCACAGCAGTTCTACCTCTACCTGAACGCAGTCCTTCCGCGGTGCGGGATAGGCCACGAAGCGGACGTCCGCCGGTTCATTTCCGGAAAGCGGTACAGGGACGGGGAGATGATTTTCCACAGGGCATTTGAACTCCTCGACGTCAACTCCAGACTCCGAGACAGACTTCTCACTACATAGGGAAACCTTCAGAGCCGACAAGGAAAACTGGGTCCAAAGTCCCAAGCGCCCTTTGTCTCCCGGAGGCTATTTCTTCTGAGGCACAAAATGGATTGAGAGGCTCCTTGTCCCGTTCTTCTTCGCGAGGTTGAGTATCAGCGGGGTGATGCGCTCGACGACCTGCGCCTCACTGAGGGGTCCGGCGTAGAGCGGTCTGAGACTGGGAATGCTCTTTACGATTCTTGCAGCGTCGTCGAAGGTCTTCTTCGAGTCGGACGCAACCACGACGTCGAGTCTTGATGTTTCGGGCTTCTTGAAAAACACCGCAGGGATGTTGTTGAAGGCTGTGGCCACCCTACTCTTTGGAAGCTTGTCCGCCAGCATCTCGGCCGCTGACCCTTTCTCGAGTCCGTAGGACAGCATTCCGTTCTCGAACCGCATAGGGTTGATTACCGATATGACCAGCTTACCCGAGAGCTCGTCGGCGAGAGACGACATCGAGTCTATGGCGGAAAACGGTATCGCGACTATCGCAGAATCGCACTCCCTGGCTGCGGTCGAGTAGTCTGCACCCCTGGCGCCCTTGATTGTCGCTGCGGCTGCCTTCGCCTTGGCCGGATCCCTCGAGCCGATTATCACTTCGTGGCTCTTGGCGAGTCGCTCCCCGAGGCCCCTCCCCATGCTCCCGGTCCCCCCGATTATCGCGATCTTCATTCTTCGAGCCTCGTCTGTTTTTTCGTCTCAGGGCTCTTTGTAAACCTGGTGTCCAGCAACTCCTTGATCTTGTCTGCCCTCTTCCAGCCAATCCCCTGGGTCATGGCCAGCTCTCCGGCCGTCAGGCTCATGACCCTCCGCGGGGTCCCGTACTTCATCAGCAGCCTTTCTGCCAGCTTCCTGCCGACCCCAGGCATGGAAGAGACCAGGTAGAGCTGCTGCTGCAGGACGCTCTTCGCCTTGGGAGGGACCGCGACGAGCACCGTTGAGGGCGGCTTGGCGCGGGCGAGGCTGAGAAGCTCAGCTATGGCTATTGCGGTCTCCTTCACGTTGGCCGTATAGATGACCCTCAATCCGTAGGCGAGGGTCACGTTGGCGATCGCACCGTAGAACGATTTCAGGTTCTTTGCAAGGCGTTCCACCTCCGTGGAATCCCCTTCGATGAGGAGGTAAGGCTTCGCATACGACGCCGAGATCCTCGCTGCCTGGTGGAACAGGCGAGAGTCGTAAACCGACGAGACGAGGTCGCGGACCGACTTCCTCTCCACCGCTATCTCCGGGTTGAGAACGTAGTCGGCCACAGGAAGCCGGCTGAAGTAGACCCTGACGTTGAGCTTCGAGAGCTCCTCCGGAACGCCCCCTGCCTTCTCCCGCTCGTCGGCAACGACCCGAGAGGGGATCATGGCAGAAAGGTGGGCAGCAGGAAATAAAAGGAGTAGGCCGCGAACGCGAAGGTCAGGACGGCGAAGATCGCAACCACTCTGTCAGCTGTCCTGGCCCGATACACGGCGAGGGACGTCGGTCGCGGTACTGCGCCGTATGCCCTCGACTCCATCGCCTCGGCCAGCTCCCCGCTCCTGACGACCGCGTTGACCACGAGCGGGATCAGGATTGGAATCATGTTCCTGACCCTCCTCAGGAGGTTCCCCTTCTCGAGCTCCAGCCCTCTCGACTTCTGGGCATCCATTATCTGCAGCGCGTCGAGCATCATCACCGGGATGAATCTGACCGCAGTGACGAAGGCGAAGACCAAATCCCTGGGCAGCCTGAACATCTTCATCACCTGCTCGAGCTCGTCCGGAGACGTGGTGATGAAGAAAAGGCTCGTCGAGACAACTATGGCCACGAACCTGGAGGCGTAGAGCGCCGACGTTTCGAGGTTCCTGGTGAAGATTATGTTGATGATGAATATGAAGGCGGAGAACGTCGCGGTCAGGGCCATCGTCCTCGCGACCCTCCTCAGGACGGTCGCAATCGCGGCAACCGCGACCATGAACGCAAGCAATATCGCGAGCTGGAAGACAGACCTCACGATCAGTGTCGTCACGAACATCAGGGCGGAGATCAGCAGCTTGACCCTCGGGTCCAGCCTGTGATACCTTGAGGTGCCCTTCCTGAAGATGAAACCTCCGCTGAGCCACATCATGCTACCGCTGGCCTCCCTCTATCCACCGCCTCGCCTCTAGGGCATCGACGAAAGGCGACCCCGGCCTTCTTGCGAGCGCCTGATAGAAAGAAACGAGCTGGGGCTGGGCCACCCTCGCAGACTCTAGCATTTCCTTCTTCGTCATGATTTCCGGGGCCGGCCCGTCGGCGACGATGCGGCCTGACTTCATCACCACGACCCTTGGCTGAATAGGCCAAAGGAACTCGATGTCGTGTGACACTACGACCACGGTCTTGCCTGTTGAGCCTAGCATCCTGATTGTTCCCACCAACTTCTCCTTCTGAATCGCATCCTGGCCCACCGTTGGCTCATCCAGAATCACTACCTCAGGGTCCCACGCGAGAATGCAGGCGAGGGTCAGCCTCTTCTTTTCGCCCCCGCTCAGGACCAGTGGCGAGGATTCCCTGTACTCTTCTAGCCCGAAGAGCTGCAGCCCCCAGGAGACCCTCTGCTCGACCAGATGCGGCGGGAACCCGAAGTTCCTAAGAGCGAAGGCCATCTCTTCCTTCACGCTTTCGGAGAAGAGCTGATGGTCCGGGTTCTGGAAGGCGACCCCGACTTTCCTCGACAGGGTCGCCGTGCTCGTCGTGTGCGTGTCGATACCGTCCACGAGAACCGTCCCGGAGGTGGGCTTGAGAAGGCCGGTCACGTGCTTGATCAGGGTCGTCTTGCCCGCCCCGTTCTCGCCCACGATCGCGACCGTCTCGCCTGTGTCCACCTTCAGGGTGATGCCGTCAAGCGCCTTCACGCCGTTTTCATGGACAAAAGTCACGTCCCTGAGCTCTATCACGCACCCTTCCCCTCCAAGACCGAAGCGAGCTCTGCCGCACCGAGGAGCCTGTCGTCCGGCGCAAGCCCGTCTTTCGCAAGCATCTTCTGCACTCGAGTCACCGCGGGCACGGAGACCCCGTATCCGTCGGCGTCTTCGCCGAAGAGAACGTCGCGCGGCGTCCCGTCGAGGACCTTCGCTCCTGCGTTCATCACGACTATCCGGTCAGCCACCCTGACCAGCAGGTCAAGCCGGTGCTCGACCACGACGAAGGTCGTGCCGAGCTCCTTCCTCAGCCTTGCAACAAGGTCGACCAGCTCCATCGCAGTCTTGGGGTCAAGAAGGGATGTCGGTTCGTCCAATATGATCAACTTGGGCCTCATGGCCAGGACCCCCGCAAGTGCGACCCTCTGCTTCTGCCCGTCGGAGAGTTCGTGAGGCGCCCTCTGGGAGAGGTTCTCGATCCCGAGGAGGCCTATCGCCTCGTCGACCCTTTTTCTCATCTCTGGCCTGGGGACGCCCAGGTTCTCCAAGCCGAACGCGACGTCTCTCTCCACCGTGAACATGAAGATCTGGTTCTCAGGATTCTGGAACAGGAAGCCGACGGTCTGTGCAAGGTCACGCATCGATGTGGTCCTCACGCTGGAGCCAGCCACGCGGACATCGCCAGAGTAGTCTCCGGTGTACATGTGAGGGATAAGCCCGTTGATCGTCCTGAGCAGGGTCGATTTTCCGCAACCCGAGGGCCCAGCGAGCACGACGATCTGCGACTCACCTATGTCGAGGGTGAAAGAGTCCACTGCCTTCCTGGTGGCTTCAGGATATCTGAAGCTGAGTTCTTCGATTTCTAGGATTTTCCCCATTCGAGTTCGACTCCGCTCCAATCCAAGCGGTTTCTCGTCTATCCAACGACTTTCTTGACAGCGACCTTGGATGCTTCGGGAGGCCCTTGTGTGACTGCCATCAACCAGAGGCCCCTGCCACCTATCTTCAGGCCGGTGACCTGCGGGACCTTCAGCACGGTGAAGGATATCGCCATCACCAACAATAGCTGAAGGACGTTGAAGAGTGCGGTGAACCCCAGAACCAACACGAGCGCGTTCGTTCCGGTGAGCGTGATGCCTGCTAGCTTGAAGGCACCGGAAAGGAGACCGATGACCGTCGGTATCGTATAGAAGAATACCAGAATGTAGTAGTTCGGCAGTGTCATGACGGCAGCTCTGACCACTGCCCCGAAGGCGGTTCCGAGCCCGAAGACGTTCCGCATGTTCGCCCGCCTGATGCTGGAGGCAAGGCCGATCCCCAGCCAAATGCCGGCAATCGAAGAGACCATCGAGAAGAGCTTGAGCACCGGCCCGACGGGAGCGTTTTGCCCTATCGCCATCAGGGTGACGAATTCGACCGAAGATGAGACGAGCGCGGGGACCGGACCGAATATGAAGAGTGACAGCACTATCGCGACCTCCCCGAAGTCGAACTGCAAGTATGGCACCAGCGGAAAGTTCAGCCCCAAGAACTGGGAGAGGATTGTGAGGATAGCCGAGAGCGCCCCAAAGACAGCGACGCCCGCCAAGGAGAGGGTGCTCAGCTTTACCCGACTCGGCGATAAGCTCATGGCTCGGCCCGAATGCGGTAACTTTATAATTCTTTGGTAGACACCACAAATGTGGTAACATGACGAAGACGCCGCCTCACCTATGGACCCTCATCGAGCTGTACCAGCGGGGTGGAGCGAACGGGACTCTTGACCTCTCGACATCAGAGTTGGCGCTGGAGCTTGGCCTCAGTCAACAGGGTGTGTCGAAGCACCTGTTGCAGTTGGAGAAAGAGGGGTTGATTGAGAGGAAAAGGAACGGCAGGAGGACTGGCGTCTTCGTGTCCCGGGCAGGTGCAGACCGCGTCGTCTCTGTCTACTCGAGGCTTAAGACCGCAATAGAGGGTAAGCCCGGGGTGCTGGACTTCTATGGTACGCTCTTCACCGGACTGGGGGAGGGTGGTTACTACATTTCCCTCGCGGGGTACAAGCGACAGTTCGTAAGGCTCCTGGGGTTTGAACCCTTCCCAGGAACCTTGAACCTCACAATCGGTCCGGGAGAGATTGAGCTCAGGAAGCAACTGGACTTCCTGGACGCGCTCGAGCTTTCGGGATTCAGCCACGGTGGAAGGAGCTACGGCCCTGCCAAGTGTTTCAGGGCGAAGGTGGAGTCAAAGTACGATGCCGGTGCCTTGATCATCGAGAGAACGCACCATAGTGAATCAGTGCTGGAAGTGATATCGCCTCTTGATCTGAGAAAGACCCTTTCTCTGAAGGACGGCGATCGAGTCCATGTAACAGTGTACACTGGAGACTAATGTCCTGACTGTGACTGATGGCGATTCGCTTATCTAGACTCGATGGAAACTTAATTGCAATGCCTTCTCCTGCAGAAGAGATCTTGGTTCTCGTCGACGAGAGGGACAACCAAGTAGGGACCGACACCAGAGAGAACTGTCACTCCGGCAATGGCAAGAGGCACAGGGCCTACACCGTATTCCTTTTTCACGGAGACAAGCTTCTGTTGCAACGGAGAAACATGAAGAAGCTACTATGGCCGGGAACCTGGGACGTCTCCTTCACAAGTCACGTCTATCCTGGGGAGACCTACAGCCAAGCGGCAGTCCGCAAGGGACTCCAAGAGTTGAACGCCAGCGTAGGCGCCCTGACTGACGTCCATTCATTCGTGTATTTCGCTCCTCAGGGCAGGAATGCTGAGAACGAGTTCTGCCGGCTGCTGGTCGGCACCTTCGACGGAAGGGTGACGCCCAACCCGGACGAGATAATGGCCGTGAGGTGGACCACGGTCAAGGAGGTCGCGAAGGACCTCGCCGCTCATCCTGATTCTTACACGCCCTGGTTCAGGCTGTCGTTCGAGGGCTTTGTGAAGAACCCGATCTCCAAAGAGTACGGGGCGTAGGTCGCGGTCTCAGGCGACCTCACGAATCTCTGCGCCAAGCAGCTCGGTCAGCCTCTTCAGGCAGCCTTCTACCGCCTCGTCCTCGGTAGCGGCCGTGGAGAAGGAAGCTGCCGTCGCGTGCCCCCCTCCGTGTCCCCCAAGGCTCTTCGCGACCTCCTCGGCGACCTGGGTCCCCAGCTGCACCTTCGTTGCGTCTGAGAACCTCTGGGTCGACCTCATGCTGACCCTTGCCTCTCCTTCCGATTCCCCTCCTACGATCGCAACGTCCGCCCCGAGGGAGATTAGCGACCTTGCAACGTGCGCCTGGAATGAACCGATCATACTCGTCGAAGCTATCCAGTCCCCAGCCCTGTAGACCTTCAGCCTCTGGGCCCCCTTCAGCTTTGCCATCACCTCCCCGTAGTCCGGCTGGGCTCTCAGGTCTCTCTTGGCTTCTGTGACATCAGCTCCCATGTCGAGGAGCTTCACGACGGTCCTGAGCCCCTCACTTTTGGCTATCGCGAGGTGCGAGGAGTCGAAGACTATGGCCTCGAGGAGTGCTTGGGCGGTTGTAGGATCAATCTTGGCCTCAGATTCTGAGAAGAGCTTGAACACGACTTCGGCGGCAGAAGTGGCCTGCTCGTCGACTATCACGTGGTCGTAGAGTCCTACGTCACGATAGGGATGGTGGTCTACGAGGACCCGGACGCCCCTGCCTGCCTCCATCTTCCCCTTCCAGTCTTTCAGAAGCTCTACGTCGCCGACGTCCACGGCCACGTATAGGTCATAATCACCATCGCTTTCCTGGACCACCTTGTGTGGGAACTTCTTTGCCAGTCTCGAGGTAAGGGTGGTCATGCCCTCTGGAGTGACGACATCTACCTCGCACAGGGGGGAGAGGTTCCTCAAGAGCGAGGAGATGGCGTAGGCGGAGAGGTACGCGTCGGCGTCTGCGTTCCGGTGGCAGATGACGGCGGCGCTCCTCAGATTCTTAGGGTCCACGAAGGGGAAACTGCCCGGCGCCTCTTCCCTGGTCAAGGGAGGGTAGAGTCCTAGGCGTCCCCGGGAGGCTGCTCTTGGGCCTGTTTGCCCTTGACGGCACCGTCGATTTTGACTTGGAGGTCTTTCAGGTTCTCCCTGAATCTCCCTTCTTGCTTTGCGAGAACCATTTTCCTCGTGCTTCCGAGCTCCTTCTTCTCGTTAAGTTCCTTGACCATTGCATTCTTCTCGACCTTGACGAGCAGGTTGCCGGCGAACTTGTAGATGCTTTCCGAGTCCGCGGCCTTTGTGAGCTCCTCGAGCGCCTTCTCTGTCTCCGCAAGCTCCATCTCGACCTGCTGCTTCTGAATCAACACTGACTGCAGATTCTGTTGCACCTGGTCGTAGCGCGCCAACTGCTCTCTGATATACGGCGGAAGCTCTGCTTGGCTCAATTCCTGAATCGTCGACCCCGCTGGTCATTTAAAGTCTTTCGAGGTTCCGGTCATGCCCCTTATCTTCTCGAGGACCTCTCGCGCTCTGTCCGCAACGTCCCCAGGCTGTTCGCCTTCGATCTTCAGAATGCAAACTCCGTTCCTCAAGACAGCTGAGGGGATTGTTCGCTTGATGGCCTCGGCCGTATCCCTGTCTGCCCTGAACGAAATCCTGAGCTCGACCGAATCTATCAGCCTATCTGGACTTCGGCGGGCTAAGGTCGAATGCGCCCCCGGCTACCGTGTACCCACACGACTTGCACTTCCAGATTCCCGACGATGCCCGCCTCAGTTTCATGCTCGAGCACGAGGGGCACTCCCTTGCCGCCTTCAGCGTCCTGAAGATCCGCGCGTACCTCTTCCTGAGCGTGCCGCCGTACTTTGCTCCCAGGCCCCTGATGCTCTCCTTGGCTCGTGGCATTACTTCGTCGCTTCCAGTATCTGAGCACGGATCTCCCTGCCGACCCTGATTGACGTGTCCGCGGCCTCGAGCACCTGGGCAGGGGTAATCGTGCTTGCCTCTCCCTTCTGGCTCGCGCAGATGTTGCCGTCATCATTGGTCGTTATGGTGACTCTCATGTCCATGGCGCCCTCCTCCTCAGAGTTGGGGTCGACCACGAGAGTGTTCCCAATCCTGGCCAGCGTGACCGAAACGGGGGTCCTTTCGACAGGCACCGGGATCAACTCGTCCTTCGCAACGACCTTGTCGTTCTCAACGACATATTTCTTCATCTTCGCGGTCCTGAGCGCCGAGACGACAGCATAGCTCGTCGCGTCGAAGAGATTGCCATCCACGTTCATTATGTTGACGTCGACGAACACGGTGTAGACAGTTTTGCCTTCGATAATGCAGAGCTTCTTTAGGTCGACCATTTCCGACTCCCGGACGCCTCTGTCGACGACCCTCGCCAGTTCTATGGCGTCTTCAGAAGGGGGGCCAGGCTCCGCGTAAGGCGAAGCCATTGGAAGTATCTCCGCGTTGACCACAAGTAGCCCCTGATTTGGAGTGTCTGGGAATGGGGTCCCTGTCGCGACCTTGACCCCGGCTATGACCTCCGTGTTCCCTAGAGTTACGATCGCCGAACCGTTCGCCTTCTGGATTATGCCTGTCTGGATCGTTATCGGCCTGTGCTGGTCGGGGGTCCTCTCGTCGAGCCTCTTGCCCCTTGCGAGCAGCTCGACCATCTGTGCCTTCCTGATCGTCTCCACCACGTAGTTCTTCTTCATCGACATTCTTCTACGCACCCTCCTCCATTTCTTCTGAGGATGACACCTCGCCCTCGAAGAACTTCTTGGTCAGGGCCTCTCTCTGCATCGCGTAGACCTCCTTCCCCTTCGCGATTGCCAGTTCGAACGCTTTCTGGAAGTTCTCTCTCGTGTAATCCCCATCTACCTGCAGCAGTGTCACCAGGTTGAGGTTGGGCATGATCGCGACTGGCATATCTCCGCTCCCCTCTTTATCCTCGGTGTCGTCCAGGTCGGCGACGACCTGTGAATCGATGATTCCGCACGAGCACCCGACGACGAGGTCCCTCATGTCGATGCCTGCGTCGGCCAGAGCGAGCGACGCGGCAGTGATGCCGGCGACTCGTGAGCCTCCGTCAGACTGCAACACCTCGACCCAGACCTCTATCGCCGTCCTGGGATAGTCTTCGACAATCACAGCCGGAACGAGAGCCTCCCTTATCACCTTGGAAATCTCTATCTCCCTCCTTGAGGGCGCCGGGTTCTTCCTTTCGTCAACTGAGAACGGCGCCATGTGGTACCTAGTCCTAAGCAGAGCCCTGTCGGGCAGGACCTGGTGCTTCGGGTGGACCTCCTTCGGACCGTAGACCGCGGCCATGATCTTGTTCTTGCCCCATTGGATGTACGCGGAACCATCGGCGTTCTTCAGCAGGCCCACCTCCAGGGAGATCGGCCTCAGCTCGTCCCACTTCCGACCGTCGAGTCTCTTTCCATCTTCGCGTATAAGCTTCCGCTTAGCTTCCACTGCTGCTCCCTCCAAGGTACTCTTCGACCTTTCCCATCAGGCTTGCACCGTGCGCTTCCTTGTCTATCATCTTGATCACGTTCGCCGTCTTCACTATCCCATCCGGCGGCCCTACCGCCACTATGATACCGTTCTGTCCGACTTGAACGTCACAACCGGTCCTCTCGCTGATTAGATTGATCATCGAACCCTTTCTCCCGATAAGCCGGGGAACCTTTGTTGGTGATATCTTAATGATTTCGCCCTCCGGAATCTTCCCATACCCCTCCCCCCTTATGCTCAGCTGGGGGTCCCTGGACCTGTCGAACGACTCAATCCTCGCTCCTATGACGTCGCCAATCTTGAATTTCGAGCTCAGGTCGTGAGTGGCGGGGGAGAATTCTCTACCGAAGACGAAAGAAGCTGGGAGGAAGCCGTCGAAGCACGAGTTGATGTCGACCACCCATCCGAAGCCGTTCATGTCGATCACCTTTCCGATCACTTGGTCATCGGCCCTGGGGAGGTAGGGTCCTGTGAGCGGGTTGAGCTTGACGCCTTCGTGGCTCACCTCGGCGAGTCCCACCCTGAGCGCCACATATTCGTCACCTCTCTTCTCGATGTAGCTTCCGTAGCGATAGTTCCCTCTGGTTATCACGTCTCCGGGAATCACCTGCTTCCTCTCTACCATTGGCAAATCGCTATCTCACCACTGAAACCTGCGCCGCTCCTTTCGTCGTGGAACCGAGGCGGTCCAGCAGGCCAGGCTGTCCGCCAGCTGGTATTTCTACTATTGCAGCAAGCGCGCCGTCGGCGCCCCAGTCCTCCTTCAGGATGTCTCCAAAGTTCTTCAGTATCCCTATGGTCTGCCCCGCATACTGGGCTGCGACCTTCACCTGGAGCTTCACCTTCTCAGACTTCAGGGGCAGGATCACTCTCAACTGTTCGACTACCAGTTTCATCTGTTCGTTCACGTCCCGGAACGGGTCTATTGACACCCTGACATCCTGCATCGCCTGCTCGATCCTGAGCGGAGGGTGAGGAAGCGTAGTCTTGGGGTCGACGAAGTTCTTCGAGATCATCGCCACCACTGCCTTCCTCTTCTCTTCGGTGAGTCTCTTCCTCTGCTCCTGGGTCAGGTTCAGCTCGCCGCGCCTGAGCACCTCCAGCGCCGCTTTTGCGTGATCGTCTGTGCCGAAGTATTTCTTCAGCTTCTCGCTGTTGGCTCTGAGGCCCTTCGTGGAGTCCGCGTACACCTCGTCGACGGCGATGATCTGGGACGGTTCCACGTTTCTCCCCTGTTTGAAGCTCAGCGCCGAGTCTGGATTGACGAGTATCTCAAAATGCTCCCCCTCCAGCGTCAGATGGACGGTGGTGAACTTTGACTGTTCTCTCGTCCTCGGCTTGAACTCCCCGCCCCCATGCCCGAAGGAACCGCTCAAACGCGAACGCTGTTACCTAGGAGCTCTTTGGAGAGGGCTTCTCCGACTTCGTTCTTGCACTCGAGGCATTCTTGCCGACCTCCTCCTCTGTGAGCCTCCTCATCTTCTTGGACTCAGCGTCTACTACCGCGACCTTGATGTGCGCGGTACCCGACTTGTCCTCGCTCACGAGGTAGATGCATTCGATGGCCAGCGTGGCTGCTGCGTCGAGAGATAGATCAGCAGTATAGTTCTTCTCGAGGTAGTCGTTGACTTGATCGCTCCCCTGCCCGATCGCAATCGCGTGGAAGCCCGAGTAGGTCCCCGTAGGGTCTGCCAGAAAGACCACTGGCCCGTTGTTCTCGTCGACCCCCGCGATGATGAGGGAGACTCCGAAGGGTCTTACGCCGGCGTACTGAGTGTACTGTTGATTCATGTCGGCGATTCGCTTAGCTATTGCCTCGACGTCGACTGGCTCGTCGTAAATCATTCTGTTGCTCTGAGCCATGATCCTCGCACTGTCGACCTGTATGCGCGCATCAGGGATGTATCCGGCTCCAACCGCCCCTACGTGATCGTCGATCTGGAACATTTTGATCACGGAGTCATCGCTCTGGAGCTTCCGGCCCTTCTCCTCCACAGCCAGCACAATCCCTTCCTTGGTCCTGATGCCGACCGCGAGGCTTCCGCGTCTCACCGTCTCGAGGGCGTATTCAACCTGGTACAGGCGCCCGTCGGGCGAGAATATGGTGATAGCCCTGTCATAACCTGCCGAAGGTGCAAACATTCTCTTTTTCTTAACTCCTTTTATCCGACGCCCTCGGCTCTACATTTAAACCCTTTTCTCTGACTTACCTGATTGGAGCCTCGGGATGTCCGGAGGTGCAGATTCCTCCTCTGCCGGACTTCCCGACGCGCCGGATGACTCTTCTCCGAAAGTTAAAATCTAGACACGTTCGGTTGTCTCCGTTCTTGGTCAGAGTTCTGGCGGTCAACAACTACCCAATCACTGAGCGTTTCGAAGAGCTGAGGAAGTCCCTTACCGAAAACGGGGCCCATGGTGTCCAGTCTCATCCCGAATGCAACCCTCCTGACAACCCTGTGAGAAACAGAGGTATAGGAGACTCCGTCAAGTTTCTAAGATAGGTGCGAAATTTGCCCGTCCAGAAAGTGATCTTCGCGTCTCACGTTATGGACAGCCTCCTGACCTACTCGCGGATGGCCTATCCGAACGAGGGGATCCTGATCCTCCGGGGAAAGTCGAAGAAGGGCGTGGTCGAAGTGACGAGCGTGATGGTCCCTCCGGCAGCAGTGCACGCTCATTCCTTTTCATCCTTCAACTGGTTCATGCTCCCAGTGGACATGTCGTACATGGGAGTCGCTCATTCTCACCCCTCCGGGAACGCCAACCCCTCACCCGAGGACAAGCTCCATTCAACCGGAAAGATCATGGTGATAATGGGATATCCCTACGGCGACTCGTCGCACGTGGGGGTCTTTGACTACAACGGGAATGCGGTCCCGTTTGAAGTGCGTCCTTAGCGCGATTCTGTAGAGTCTTTTGCACGAGCGCGCGCGCCGAAGGGGGAGAAGGGGAGAGAGCGCCTCCTCCGCCGTTCTATCACTTCGAGAGAAAGACAGGAAAGCCGACAAAAGAGATGGTAGGAACTAGGAAACTGATTCTGGCGCTTGCCAAGTCCGATAAGCCTCAACCGCTATGCTCTGAACAAGGAAACCGATCTAGACCCTGCAAGCATCCTTCGGTATTGTCGAGACTTCCGACGGCTCAAGATTCTAGACCTTCACAAAATCGAGAAGACGAACCAAATCTCCACCCAGTATGAACTGACCTACGAAGGCAGGATGGTCGCTTTGGTTCTGGACTTGGACAGCGAACATGGGTCTGGGCTCGATAGAAAGAAACTCCTGAAGGAGCTAATCGAGAACATGCCTGCGGCCTCGGCCTTCCATAAGTTCAGCCAACGGGTCTATTCAGTCCTCATCGAGAAGGGCAGGGAAGATGTTGCGATGGACATGTTGAGAAGGTCAGTTGAGACCGCCTTCGAGAAAGGAATCGCCGGCCCTTGGCTCGGCGGGATGTTCGCCGCGACTGAAATCGATTCTTAAGACGGGTTCTTCCTGAGAGTAGTCCAAGAGGTTTTCTCAACGATGAACCAAGACGACTCATTGCTGTCAAACTCAACATGAAGTATGTCTTCCAACTACTCATCTTGGAAGAAATCATAGATGGCAACAAATCTCCTGAGTTCTTCAAACTGTCGGTGGAGAACCCCGATGTCATGTACCTCCCATTCAAATGCTCACGTTGCGGAAACCTTGAAGCTAGGTGTAAGACCAAGATTTCCGAGCTGATTGTCTCTTCTCTGACAGGCAAGAATCCAAGATGCAAGCGGTGCAGACACATCACCCCGCTCCCGAAGGACAAGAAGGAAGTCCCATTTGAGAGAATCGCCACTCTCGCGGTTCCTTAGCCGTGCAAAAGGCGCAACAGAATTCGCTTTGGTCAGGAATCGAACGTTTATTGCTTAATGTCCGCGAGGACGTGGTGATGGAGATAGACGACGTTGCGGTGGAAGAATTAGAACATGACAAGGGGAAAGCCATATTCTTGAAGCTCAAGGATGGAAGGACGATACGTGGAAAGCTTGAGGATGTGGACAAGCGCATGAACGTCACGCTAAGCAGTGCGGAGGAGATTTCAACCGACAACAAGGCTCAACCCCTTGGCGTACTACTGGTGCGAGGCGACAGCGTCATCATCATCTCACCTTCGTAACTTTCCATGCAAAAGACTTTATAGAATCCCTTAGCGCAGAACCTTAAATATCATGAGAGCAGAACCTCTCTCAGGCGAATATACACGTCGCAATACAGCAAAGGTCAGACATGGGGCGCCCTAAAGAAAGCCTGGAGAGGCTACAAGGTCGCTAAGGTTCAGAAGAGCACGGCGGATATGAAGAAGTATGCCGAACGCATCAGAACTCTCCAGGGCGAATTGGGTCTCCCTAAGGCGAAATTCCCTGAGCTAGGTCTTAACTGACCTAACTCAGCCCCTTTATCCGAATTCTGTCGCGTGGTTCGTTACTATCTGGTTCCGGAGTTCCTGCGCCTGCTGAAGAGTGAAGTCCGGCTCGGTCGAGACCATGAGCAGCTTGTTCCCGATGGTGAAGGTAAGAATACTGACCTTCTCTCTCTTGATGAACGTATATTGGCTCCGCCCGAAGTACCTGTCCCAGGTCTTGTCTGTGCTCAGCTGAATCGTAATGTTCGCAATCAGCCGTAGGTCCTCGCTCTGAGGCTCCAGAGAAGGTATCCCCCTGCGCATACCTCCGGCAATCTGCCTCCCTGTCTCATCGAGAATTACCGCATACCTGATGCGCCTGTCGAACTTGTACATTTCGCTGCAGATTTTCTCGTACTGGACCTGCATCATGGCAGTCCCAGACAATAGGGTATCTCAAATATAAAAGCAATCTCCAGGAGTCGAGGCCAGCTCGCCGTCGGATTCTGACTGGGCGGGGATGCGCGACTGGTTCATAGAACCTGATGCGTTTGTGTATCATGTTTGACTTTGGCTTAGAAGAGCCCTTAGAGAGTGTATCAACATTGACAATGGTCCTTGAATTAACGACTGTCTTGCTTGGCGCCTTCGTTGGCGTCGTGGCGGTGCTATACGCTGCACCAAAGGGCTACTTGGGACACCCGAAGAAGAGAGGATCCATCGATTCGGTGAAGGCACCCGAGTCTTACACTCCGACGACGGAGCAGGCAGTGGGGGTTCCGGCTGCGGTGGCAACGACCGTGGCTGAGCCTGCTCCGTCTCCAGTCCAGGCAATCTACGAGACCGTACAGCCGACGCCTGCCCCAGTCCAGTACACCGCGCCATCAACCTCATCCTTCGGAGCGCCCTCCATCTCTAAGAAGCCGACCCGGACATACAGGCGCAGGACTGCTCCAGTCAGGAGCAGCGGGGCTTCCAAGGCAGCACTGAAGCCCAAGACAAAGAAGCGCTAAGCGAGAAGAAGAGAAAAAGAAGAGAAAAAGAAGAGTGTGGGTTACGGTTGGAAACGCCCATAAACCCACTCTCTGTCCATTTTCCCTAGGATGCCACGCGAGCCGCTCATAGGGTTCCACATATCGATAGAGAGGTCTCTCGACCTCGCCTTCGACAGGGCCCAGGAAATCGGGTGCACGACTTTCCAGATCTTCACCAGGAACCCACGCACCTGGAGGTTCAAGCCCTTGGAGAAGGATCAAACTGAGACATTCCGGGACAAAAGGAAGAGGTTGGGATTCAGATTCCTGGTCGCTCACATGCCATATCTTCCCAACCTGGCTTCACCAGAGAAGGTGACGATGAAGACGAGCAGGCTTTCACTCAATGAGGAAGTGAAGAGATGCGACGCCCTCGGAATCGACTACCTAGTGACGCACTTGGGGAGCCACCTGGGCGGCGGGGCCATGCTCGGTGTGAAGAACGTCTCCGATGCGGTCAATCATGCACTCGCTTCAAGTGACGGGAGCGCTATCATCCTGCTCGAGAACATGGCGGGTCAGAAGAACAGCGTCGGCTCAAGGTTCGAAGAACTGAGGCTCATCCTAGACCGGGTGAAGAAGGGAGAGAGGGTTGGAGTTTGTCTAGACACCTGCCACGCTTTCGCCTCAGGGTTCGACCTCTCGGGACCGGAGTCGGTACGTCAGTCGATGGCCATCTTCAAAGACTCCGTGGGTTACGAACGCATTAAGGTGGTCCATCTGAACGATTCGAAGGGCGCCTTGGGTAGCAATCTCGATAGGCATGAGAACATCGGGAAAGGCAAGATTGGAATGAAGGGGATGAATGCCTTCCTTCAATACAAGGGGGTTGCCGAAAGACCCCTGATTATGGAGACACCCTATGACGACCTGAAAGGCATGAGACAGAGCCTTTCTCTTGCTCGCTCGCTTCTCGGGTGAGGGCTTCTTTCAGAGTCAAATACCCGTAATGTCGCGAGCAGTGACGCGGGCCCGTAGCTTAGTTCCAGCAGGAGAGCACTCAGGTAGAGCATCGGGCTTTTAACCCGAGGGTCAGGCAACACCCCCGAAACGGGTTCGATTCCCGTCGGGCCCGCAGAGAAACAAATCCGAATCGAACTTGTCCTATCGGAAAAGGCTCAGGTCCGAGCGATTGTGGCGCTCGAGACCCAAACCCTACAACGTTCGGGATGTGAGCTCGACACTCGTTTGAATGACAAGATACTTCCTGATGGATTGAATTCTTTGCTCGGTCAGCTGGCATTCAGCCGGATGCTCTCTCGCTGCTCCAGGCCGTGCCGTCTTACTTTCTCCAAGTCCACTCCCCGCCTCTTGCAGATGTTCTCGATGAGCCCAAGCAGGCGCCAGCTGCCGAGACGGAGAGCCGTAGCCACAGCCGCTCGTTTCAAGGGACTCCCATGGCTGTCCTTCAGCGCGTTCCTCGCGGTTGTCCTCATCAGTTGGGCATAGCATGCGTAGTAGACCGCTAGTTGAGAAGCGTCCAGCGTATGATGACTGACTCCCCTGCCCTTGATTGTTCCTAGAGGTATGTTCTGCATCGGCGTGATCGTGAACTCGGCAGGCCTGCCGCCTACCTTCAACGCGCCCATCCTGTTGACCAGCCTGACAGTCTCCCAGTTATCCTCCGACGTCTCATCCATCTGGCCCACCTGTATCGTAAACGCTGGCCTCCAGTAGGCCCTGTTGAGGTTCACCAACCCCTTGAGAACTATCTCCTGCCACTCTCCGTCAGCTCCGATCCTTAGCGGGAGGGTCTTGTTCGGCATGTGGATTGTGGCCAGCCTTTCACTCCCGGTCTCTATGCCCGCCTGGACTCCCACCCAGTGGTTGGGGCCCGCCCTGACGATATCACTGATGGCCCGCGGAAGCTCTGGATATGCCGCCGGGATGGAAATCCGCCCGTGTGTTGGGTTGGCTGACACAAGCCCGTCTACGGACATTATCGCCCTGAAAAGCTCCTCGATGGCATCCTGGTTGGGGACGAAGTGTGCTTCGTGCTTGTAGGCGAAGATCTCGTCGCTGTGCACCCAAGCGTTTGTGATGCCGGCCGCTACGTTGACCGCCACCTCGCTCTTCACCATCTCCGTGGTATAGTATCGGAGTGGTCTGAGTGTCACTTCGCAAAAATCGCAACCTATTCCGCAACCCCTCATCACCTCGACAAATCCCTTCACCGTGGGCCCCTTGATTAACGGTATCTCGTCTAGATTCGGGAACTGCTTCTGCCCCAGCTTGCGCGACACGAATCTTGAGTGCGAGACCCAGTTCCGCCTGAAGTCGTCTCCGAAGCTCGAGAACCCTTGGAAATACTCGCTCCCGTGGACTGCTCCCGTCGAGAAGTCCTCGAACAGCTCGTTGGCAATGTCGTCTGCCTCGCCCTGGAAGGCAAGGTCGATTCCGAGTGCCTCCATTTGTTCAGGGAGGGCCGTCAGCTCCCATACGCCGGGACCGCCGACGACGAGTTTGGCCTTCTTGCCGGCCCTGGCCCTGTTGAGCCTCGCCATCAGGGACTCGAACTCCAGCCTGACCCAAGACTTCGATACGTCAGAGAACAGGATAGAGTAGCTCATCGACAGGGGCCCCAGGCCCAGGGGGTCCATGGTGTAGACTCCTATCACTTCCGTATCCTCGCCAACTGTCTCCTTGAGGTGATTCTCGTGGGCCACGACGATCTCCTCGGGCTTGTGTTGTGCCAGGAGCGCCGATTCGAGCTTCCTGAGGGCGTAGGGGGCGATGGAAGCCCGACCTCCAACCGCCCGCGGGGGCCTCCCTTTCAAGAACTCCCAGAGAGCCTGCGGGATTTGGCCGGAGGGAGCGCAGGGCAGGAAGTCAAGTAGCGGGAAATTGCTATACTGCCGGTTTAGCGTCGTGTCCGACACGAGCACAATTCTTGCCGTGACCAGTTACCTCACACTAAGGCGATGAGACGCCCTGCCGATAAAGTCTTAGTGGTTCAAGGGAGTATTCATAAATCACTCCAGACTCGCAGCAGGAACGGCATGTTATCGCCGAGCCCAATGCTTTCCCCTCTCCCGGCTCCGATTCCAACATTGAGAATCGTCTCATTTGCTTAAAAGTGGAACGCAAAGGCGACCACCCAGAAGAGACAATGTCCCTCAAGACAAACCGAGCAGTGGAGTTCCCATTCCCGAAGTCGAAGCCTGAGGCGAGGAAGGGCAACTTCTCGGAAGTGCAGCTTCCGTACACGATGGAAGAAGCGATGGCGGAAGCAGACAGGTGCGTCACCTGTGGCAATCCCGCTTGCATAGACATCTGCCCGGTTCAGACCGACATCAGAGGTATGTGCGAGGCGGTGGCGAGGGGTAATTTCGCTACGGCCTACCGCCGAGTCAGGGAGACAAACGCCCTTCCAGGAACGACCGCTAGGTGCTGTCCTCAACTCGACAGCCTGTGCGAAGCCGCTTGCGTGGTTGGGACCCAGGGACAACCCGTCGCCTCGGGCATGATCCAGAGGTTCGTTGCCGATTGGGAGCGGACGCAGGCAAGACAACCTGACCCCAGCGTAGCCAAGGATACTGGGAAGCGCGTGGCTGTCGTCGGTGGCGGCCCAGCAGGCTTGGCGGCGGCTGAACTGCTGAAGAGGTACGGTCACTCCGTTACAATCTACGAAGAGCTACCGTTCCTCGGTGGGACGGCTTGGTACGGCATACCTGACTATCACCTGCCCAAAGACGTTCTGCAGTACGAAGTAGAGCGAATCCTTGAGATGGGCATCGAAGCAAAGAAAGGCATCAAGGTGGGCAGAGAAGTCAGCCTCGCCGACCTCAGGTCAGAGTATGACGCCGTGATGCTGGCCACGGGGGCCAAAGACGTCTCCAAGTTCGACACTCCTGGTTCCCATCTAAAGGGCGTCTACGATGGTTACAAATTCCTAGAGGACGTCTTCAGTAGGGGTGTGGACGCTTATCTGGCGGACCCGAAATACAAACTTGGCAAGGATATCTTCGTCATAGGTGGAGGTGACAGCGCCCTCGACTGCGCGAGGACGGCCCTGAGGCTGACGGAGGGGAACGTAACGATAGTCTACAGGAGGACCGAGGTTGAGATGCCCGTCGACCCCATCCTCATCGATGAGGGGAAGGAGGAGGGTCTGCGGCTGAAGTTTCTGATGGCTCCGAAGTCCTACAACGGCTCAGGCGGGACGCTCTCAAGCGCAACCATGACGGTCATGAAGCTCGGGGCTGTGGACGCGAGCGGCAGACGGAGCCCGGAGCCAACGGGGGAGGAGGTCGAGTTGAAGTGCGATTCGGTAATCGTGGCGATTGGGAGGGGCCCCAACTCCTTCATCCAGAAGCAGGCTGGGCTCAAGGTCGGACCGAAGAGCGCCATAGCAATTGACGACGATTATCAGACGTCAATGCCGGGTGTCTTTGCCGCCGGCGATGTTGTCACCGGGGAAAGCTTAGTCGTAAAGGCGATGGACAAAGGGAGAGAGGCAGCCCAAAGAATCCACGAGTATCTAATGAGCCTCAGGCCGAAACACGTTTCTCTCTACGACTATTACTACACAAGGAGGACTTCGGGACGCTACTACATGAAGATGCTCGACGGGAAGGAAGACGCTCTTCCTCCAGCGTGAGATAGGACGCAGATCCGAAGCATCCCTCTGGACCACGAGGGCCACCTTTGTGAATCATTCTAATGAAGGCCCGCAACGCGTGACTGCCGGCAGAAGAGAATCGGCTCAATGCCTCTTTGCACGAAGTCCGGCAAGCTGTTCGGTGGCAAGACCCACAAGCGGCACCTCGGCGGGTGCTGCTCGAGCCACAGGCGACCTGCGACGCCTCTCGACCACCCTGAGAACTTCCTCATGAAGATCTGAGGGGTGTCATACGTTTCCTCGCAGATTAAATAACTGTCAAAGAACGGGGTTCTAAGACGCCCTGGTAGTATAGAGGTCAGTATGCGACCCTGTCACGGTCGTGACCCGGGTTCGAAATTCCAAGACGAAAATCCCGGCCAGGGCGCCTTTTCCCCGACTAGGCGCCCCGACGCTGCAGTTATGGCCTCCGACACCACCCATAACGAGTGACTGACTTTCACAACTACGAGCACAAACTCGCCCTTGGCATGAAGCGCATCGATGGAGAGAGCTTCCCCGAGGAAGACCAGGAACTCATTCGGGACCTTATCGCCAGGCTATAGGGTTCAGAATCTCCTAAATCTTCGCTGGTCCTAGGCTGTCAAGGAACGCCGAAATCATGAGGTGAGCAGATTCCATATGCGATCTTTTCTGTTGAGGACTCTCCGCGGTTACCCGTTTGTGTGTGTCACTAGTAGACCGGCTGCGTCCAGAACTCCTTCCTGTCGCAGCAGGTAAACGTCTCAGGCATTGATTTCTTCGGTCCGCGTACAAAAGCTAGAATGGTTGGTATTGGGGTCGGCGTATCACAGATGCGATGGAGATTGTCTCTGCAGTGCTTGCAGGGGACTTCTTCCTTAAGCATAGGATGCAGTTAGCGCGAATTGTCCTTATGACGATTGTGAAGCCATGATCCATACTGAAAGTTTCGCATTTCTCTCCTCTTGTCAGAAACTGTCCCGCCACGGTTGGCAGGGGTTTCTTGGTGTCAGGATTCGCTCGGAAACTAAGCGATTCCCACCTGGCCCTCTTGCCTATCATCCGCTAGCCCGTAGGAGACAACTTTCAGTTTTTGACACAAACCCACCGGTCAGCAGCGAGCCAAGGATGTCGTGTCTGTCTTCTAGCGTATCTCTGAGCGCAGAATCTGCAGTACTGAACAGGCAGTAGCCCTTAGGGCGTTTGGTAGGAGGTTCGACGAGCGGTTGCTCTAGGAACACACGACGCGGGCTAATCTTCAGGGAAGGGAACGCCGACCGCGTTCTCCATGATGCGCCGCTCCGCGCTGCGGAGAATCTCACTCAGGGTAGACGGCTTGATTCCCACGAGTTGGCTGAGGTTCGTCAGACTGATCTTCCGGGGAAATTCGAAGTACCCCTGCGCAACGGCTGTCGCAATGATCTCTTTCTGTCGTCCCGTCAGGGTGGCCTTCTGATCCAGCGGCGAAACGTCTTCGATCCGCGTCTCGACGCCGTCATGACTCAGTTTGGACAGAATCTGTCTCAGGTCGTTGGTTCTCCTCACGATGAACCGCCACGATGCGGGCTGGTCCTCAGCGTTGAGCGGACAGTCTAGACAGATTATCGCAGAGTCGCTCGATGCCCGGCAGATACTGGGTCTGTCAAGCACCAGCAACAACGGAAGCGTCTCGCCACCGTCGTCCCCTTCCACGGCCTGCCTGACTCCTTCCTGCTTTCGGATTGCTGAGACAGTCTTCCTCACAGCTTCGGGTTCACCCTTCATTTCCAGGAGCAGGGTCATCCCCTTCTTGTTGAACGGCTTACAGTCTATGACGTTGACCTTGGTTCCGAACTCTCTTGCCGCGTCTTGCAGCCCGTTCTCCGCTCTGACTTCCAACGAGACTTGCCTTAGCATGCTCCCGAATATGTTAGGGTAGTACCTCCCTATTTAACGCGACAATACAATTCCCACTCTTGAGAATGCACTTCTGAACCAGCCTCCCCTAATCTCTTGGGAGCTCCATTGACCCTGGGCGCCCCTAATCGTCATCCACAGCTTCAAGGGCTGTGAACTCGAACATGAATGCGAAGGCCTTCGGGCACGACTCGCCTGCGAGAGCGGACTGCTTCCCTAGACTCTCCTGCTAGGCGGGTAGAGGCATCAGCCTTGCTCTCCGCTACAAGGCAGACGCTTCGTACACTGACAGGTCCTCAAAGAACAGGTGTTTCGTCGCGACCTTCGCCAGCCTGAACCCATGGCGCGAGCATTCGGCCTCGAACTCTCCGATGATGGCTTGGTCGTTTAGGAGTATGACGATTCTTCCGGTCAGCTTGACCGCCCGCAGGGCATCTCGGAGGAACCTCATTGGCACTTCCAAGGCGGCACCGCCCTCGGTGGAGGGGTCTTCCGCGACTTCGACGGGGAGGTAGGGAGGGTTGAATGTGACCAGATCAAAGGAGCCCAACCGAAGGCAAGACGCCCCGTCGGCCATCAGAAAGTCTGCACCCGAATCTCTCCAGTCAGTCATTCCAGGCATGACTATGTCTGTTCCGACCGCAGTCTCGAAGCTCTGAGCAAGCACGATTAGATTGCCACAGTTCCCCGCGCCGATTTCGAGGGCGCTTCCGCCTGAATAGGTCTTCAGGACCCCTTTGAGCAGTGCAGAGTCTTCGGAGGCTAGGTAGGGCCTACTCATTCGGCGATGTCGTCGCCCTTGAACGATCTGTACTCCTCGGGCTTGAGCACCTGGGTGATGTTCTGAGTCTGGTAGAAGTACGCGGGAGTTCCGTCCGGAGACAATGCCAGGCTGTTGTCGGAATTCTGGAGCCTGTACACCTTTACGACCGACGGCTTCACGCCCAGGACGGTCCCGTCATCCAGCGCGTAGTAGCTGAATCTCTCCTGAAGCGTCTTGAACCCAACTAGCTTTCCCTTGGGCTGAGGTGAAGGAATCATGAAGAGCCTTTCCAGAAGGGGCGTTAAAAGCGTGAGCTATCTGGCGATTCTCTGAATCCCCGAACTGTACTGGGCTGCTTTCTTGGGCGCGTTCACCAGCTCTCCGGGGACCCCCAAGACGACCGCGGCCTCCCTGAGGACAGCCTTCCGGACGCCCCCTCTGATCTTGAAAGAAACGGGGATTGATCTTCCTAGGCCGACGACCTCCTTCTCGGCGAACGGGAAACAAGGTTCCAGCCACTTCGAACAAGCGTTCACATCCCTGGTCATCCCCTTTGTCTGGTACTCTCTCACGTCCTGGTCCATGAGGGCCGCGGCCGCCTCCTCTCCCTCGTCCGTCAGGGTGGCTTGGTACTTTGCATATCCGCCGAAGAGCTCGTCGGCGAGTTGTCCGAGCATAATTACCTCCGCTCCTCCTCTTGAGGCGCTCCTGGAGACGATCGAGTACAGGCACCAGAGGCTTCTATCCATGAGAGAAGTCTGGAGGGGGAGGTCCATCTCCTTCAGTTCGTTTGTAACTGCCTCGCGAGTGAGCTTCGTGGCTACCATCTCGACTCCCAAGATGGCGGCTCCCCGGCTTGCGCTGCGGCTGTCAAGGGCCTCCTCGGCGAAGGCGCTGTAGGCCACGACCTCCGTCAGCCTCATGGCGCACGAGGCTATTATCGAACTGTCGAGGCCTCCAGAGAAGGCGACGGCGACCCTGGAACGCCCTTTGACCATGCCTGCCACGGAGGCATCTATCGCACGAGCCAGCCTCCTCCCAGAATCTTCGAATGTCCCTGGGCGCTCCATCAGAACCTGGCCACCTGTTCCTTGATTCTCTTCGCGACGGTCGTCCCGACCTTGTCCACAGCAGCGAGCTTCTCGGCGGGAGCCTCCTTCATGTCCTCAAGCGTCCTGAATCCGGCAGTGTAGAGAGCTCTGGCCCTCACCCTCCCCACCCCCTCTAAGGTCGTCAGCTCGACCAGCTCCTCGCTGACCCCGGCCTCCACCCTGAGCCTGAGCAACTCGGCCTGTCTCACTATCTCGGGCCTCTTGAAGAGCTTCGCCAACTCCTCCAGACCATGGAGCAGCCACTCAGCGTTGTCCACCGCCCTGTGCATGTCTCCGGGCTCGACCCCCAGCTTCGAGAGGAGCTGCTCCTCTCGCCACTCGTCGATCCATCCGTAGAGCGCCATCACGGTCCGCATCTCCTGGAGGGTCTGGTCGTAGTCGGAGAACGAGCGGGGGCTCGGACGCTCCAGGAGTTCGGACCCATGCTCCTCCATGAACGCGCTCGCCATGTCGTAGTCTTTGCTCCGGAGCGGGAACTTTGGAGCGAAGTCAGGGCTCCGCGCAACCAGGTGAAGCAGTCCCGCGGTATAGCTCCTTCCGGGCTCGCCGCCTTTCAGAGCTCCCCTGAACAGGACCCCTGTGGCTGGGTCGATGTAGAGCATCGATACCCTCCTCCCGAAGTCTGTCGCGTAGAAGAGGCTCCCTCTGGTCTCCACGAGCCTCTCGGCGTGCAGGTATCCCAACGCTCCGTCAGTCAGCCTCCCCACCTTCTCCGTTCCTGCCTGGATCGCGAGCAGCGTCCTTCCGAAGAGGCCGTCGATGTCCCCCCTCGAAAGACCCGTGCCTGTCGCCACCGCGGCTAGCGTGTGAAAGCGCATCGCCCCCTCCTCCGAGAGCATCGATTCTATGGGCTCCGGCGGGTCCTTCGCATAGTGCTCAAGGACAGTCGCCGACGGCTGCGACGGCGGGGGGATGATGACGGTCTCGCCATAATCATCGTACTGGGGCCTTCCTGCTCTCCCGGCCATC
>Ga0116123_1000513_pt1 | contig 27080 bp, 23 predicted proteins | sample June2015DPH_13_1_3_FD_89727 | JGI IMG/M metagenome (GOLD analysis project Ga0116123, IMG submission 89727) | Peatland microbial communities from SPRUCE experiment site at the Marcell Experimental Forest, Minnesota, USA - June2015DPH_13_100 | ecosystem: Environmental > Terrestrial > Soil >... | reverse complement strand
GCCGAGATTCCGTCGCCAGTGGCGGGCGTGCTCAAGGAAATCAAGGTCGGCGAAGGCAAGACCGTGCCGATCCAGACCGTGGTAGCCGTGATTGAGGCCGACGGCGCCGCGGCAGGAGCTGAATCCCAGGCGGCCGCTCCCGCGGCAGCGCCCAAGCCTGCACCTGCTCCAGCGCCGGCGCCGGCACCCGCTCCGACTCCGGCACCCACGCCTATGGCAGCATCTTCGGCGCCAGCGCGGCCCGCCGCGGGCGGAGAGCGGGTGCACAGCTCGCCGCTCGTGAGGCGTTTGGCCAAGGAGCATGGGATCGACCTCGCTGCGGTGCCGGGGACTGGCGCCGGCGGGCGCATCAGCAAGGAAGATATCCTCGCCTACATTGAGGGCGGCAGCGCGGGAACCCCGGCGCCGTCCACGGAGGCGGCTCGACCGGCTCTGCCGCCATCCGCGCCGCCACCAACCACGCACGGCGCTCAGGCGCACGCGGCGCTCGAATTGGCCGTGCCCCCCGAGAAGATCTACTTCGGCCACTACGAAGTGCAGCCGATGAGCGTGATGCGTCAGAAGATCGCCGAGCACATGGTCGTATCGAAGCGTGTCTCGCCGCACGTGTATTCGGTGGAAGAAGTGGATATGACGAAAATCGTTTCGCTGCGCAATAAGGCCAAGGACGAGTTCGAGAAGCGCTACGAGACTAAGCTGACCTTCATGCCCTTCTTCGTGAAGGCGGTGGTCGCGGGCCTGCGCGCGTATCCCGTGGTGAACGCGTCGCTCGACGGCACCAACGTCGTTCTGCACAAGGAGATCAACATCGGCATCGCGGTGGCGCTCGAGGGGGGCCTGATCGTGCCGGTGGTGAAGAACGCCGACGAGAAGAACCTGCTGGGCATCCAGCGCGCGATCAACGACCTGGCCGAGCGAGCGCGCTCGAAAAAGCTCAAGTCGGAAGAGGTTCAGGAGAACACGTTTTCGATCACCAATCCCGGCGTCTTCGGCGGGCTCTTCGGCCTGCCGGTGATCAGCCAGCCGAACGTGGCCATCCTGGGCCTCGGGGCCATCGAGAAACGGCCGGTGGTGGTGAACGACGCGATCGCGGTGCGCTCGATGTGCTACCTGACGCTCAGTTACGATCACCGCGTGGTGGACGGCGCGATCGCGCACCAATTCATGCGTAAAGTGAAGGAAACGCTCGAAACTTGGTCCGAAGGCGTGCTCTAGCCTAACGCCCAGCCGTGGTCGGCAAAACGGCTGCCCTTATTTGCCCAGGGATTTGCCCGGGGCCGCGATCGAAACTCCTCTTTTCGTACAGGTGACTTTGAGCTCGTGAAGGCCCCCGCCCCGTTTCTCGTCCGCCGGCGTGTAAACAACCAGAAATAGGTTGTTAAGTTCTTCGGCGATTTGAGCCACGGCCTCGTCAATTTCTTTCTCATCCCGCGGGAAGTATGCCTTTCCACACGTATTCTGTGCGAACTGCTTCAAGCGCTTGGTACCGTCTTTGGAGTCACGATCCTGCTTGGGTTCCTTGCCCACGGCGTACACTCTTATCCCCGCGTTCGCGAGCGCTCGCGCCGTCTGGTCCTTGCTCGATCTACTCGCGTTGTCTATGCCATCAGAGAAAATGAACATGGCGCGCAAACCGGGGCCGGGATCGCTTTTCGACATTTCCTTGGCATAGCTGACCATCGCGTCGTAAAGAGCCGTCGGTCTCTGGTCCTGGGTACACTTCGTTGCCAAAAGGAACAAACCAGCCTCGATCCAACCCAGCCTTCACTACTGTGTGGAGCAGTCTTTTCGCTGCCCTTTGCTGCAATATGAAAGCTTCCCGTTCCGATCCGCTGGAATCGAAAACAAGACAGTAGTGCATCGGAGTCCCGCGCAGAGGGCGGACGTTTCGAACCGTGGCCTGTTTCCCGTCTTCCCTGATCTCCAGATCTGCAGCAGCAAGCTCGATTGCCTTCTCATCCTTGCTCTGGGCCGCAATGACCACAGTCGCCTCAGAAGAAGACTGCTGCTGCGGCAGAGACCACGCTGGCAGACAAAAGACGCTGCCGAGAGTCAGCGCCGCCACGGCTACGAACGAAACCTGAAGTGGCCCGATAAGTCCGCGAATCGCCTGAACCATCGCTGGAGTGGGCTTCATCGTTAGGTCCTCCCAAGACAAGGGACGTTAATTGTCACTCCAATAACCCAGTATGACAACCCTGACGGAGCGCTCTCTCCGGCGGCCCGCGACGCATCGTGGGCCGCTCACTGCATCATGGGTTTCAGCTTGTTCACCCACACCGCGAAGCGCTCCTGCGGAACGGGCTCGATCCCTTCGGCGCGCAAGGTTTCAGCGACGAAGCGGTGGCGCTCGCTCGCATCGGAAAGCGGCACGTCGGTCACTGCAGCGAACTCCGATGAGGCGATTTTCGCGCGAATGCGGTCCACCGTATAGGCGAGCAGCTTCGCGTCGGCCGGGGCGCGAGTGACCGAAAGCGCCTGCACGAAGCCGCGCGTGCCGTTCCGGCGGTAGGCGTAATCGAGCTTCATCGGATCGCCCGCGCAGGTGTACTCCCCGGCAGGGACGGACTTCTGAATCCTCTCCCACAGGCGCGCCTGCCGCCAGACCTGGTTGCAGTGCGTGCGGATCGCGCCGCGGCTGCCGGGGCGCTCGGCCATTCCGGTGCGGTAGCGCGGCGGAGCGACGTGGTCGGCGTAGAGGCGTTCGAGTTCGGCGTCGAGGTCCTCGGCGAAGACGCCCTTCTGCGGGGCGAGTTGCAGGGCGTTCGAGAGGGTCTGGTCGAATTTCTCGAGCACTTTCTGCCAGCCGCCGTTTTTCTCCGCGAATTGGCTCTCGAAATCGTCGCGCAGGGCGCGCAGCAACGCCTCATCCGCTTCGGGATGGAGCCGGCGCACGCGGGCAAACTCCTCGGGCTCCTCGATCAGGCGGAGACGGCGGCTGCCCGTCTGCGGATCGAAGAGCAGCACGCCGATATTGACCCATTCGTCGCGGACGAGGTTCGGCGTGTAGCGCAGGATGCGATAGGCGCAGGCGCGGGTATCAGACGATGATTCGGGCATAGTTCACGTCCAGTTCGGAAAAGGTTGCCGGTTGGAACGCTTCGCCATGAGGAGCAGCTCCGGCACGCGGCTCCGCCGCCGCAAAAGGTGTTCGAGAAGGCCATAGAGAGTGTTCTGATCGTCTTCGTACCATTCCGGGGGGACCTGCTTGCTCAGGTCGTCGAGAACGGATTCGGTGATGCGCGAGTTGAGCCGGTCGAGCCACGGCTCGAACGACTCCATGCCGATCACGCCTTCATAGACGCGCTGGCGGGCGTAAAGACCGCGCAACGGCGCATCGGGAAAATTCCACTCGCCGGCGTTGAAGCAGAAACCCTGGTCAATCATGAGCGTTCGATAGCGCATCGTCGCGCGGTCCGGCGCCGCCGTGGACGCGCGGCCGGAAACTCCGCTGGTTTCCACGAGGAACACCGTTTGCCGCCCGTTGGTATTGCAGGTCCACTTGTCGAAGACCAGCATGCCGGCGAAATCGTGCAGATTCTCGACCTCGCGCAATTGTTCGTCGGGCAGAAAGTCATGAAGCGACAAGGTGCGCGGGTCGCCGGGGTATCTCGAGCCGAACTGCAAGCCTGCCTGGCAAGGGTACTTCCCCCGGCCGAGCTCGATCATAAGATCGGCGGTCAAGCGGATCAGTTCCGCAGACACGTCCACAACGGCCACCGGCGGCGCCGGCAGCCCCAATCGCGCCGCCAATTGCGTACCGAGCAGTTCATTGACCAGAATGCGGCGATGCTGAGGATTGTTTTGGAACTTTACGACGTAGTAGTGGCCGTCGGAGCAGCGCATCAAATGCGCCTGCGCTCCGCCGCGCATCCTGCGGATCTGCTCTACAGCGCGTAACATGCGCGCCTATGCTAACGGGGCCGAGGCGGGCGGGCAAGGCGGAATCGTGCGTAAGGTGATTCTTCAGTTCAGAAGGGGAAACGCCAGTGCAAAGAAGGAACCCTAGCGGCCGCGCGTAGTTCCCGTGAAGGAAACAGGAAGGCCCGGAACGAACCCGGGCCTTCGTTGAATCCGGACGATTCGCCGAACTCAGCGCCTCTTGCGACGGCTCGATTTCTTCGCCGGCTTTCTACGGGCTTTGGCTTTCTTCGCCCTCTTGGCCTTCTTGGCCTTCTTGGCTTTCTTTGCCAGCTTGCGCTTCCTCTTCGCGGGCTTGGCGGCCTTCTTCTTCGGAGCCGGCCTGGATTGCGCGGGCGCCGCGGGGGCGGCGGGCTCAGGCTCCTCGGAAACGATCAATTCCTCTTCCTCGGCCTCGATGACCTCAGCCGGCTTCGCGCCCAACTCGTCTTCGTCTTCAAAGCGCGAAAGCTCGTTGTCGTCCTCAAACGCGTCCTTTTGGAACTCCATGCCATCCTCCCTTAGAGCAGACCCTGCGGCACGGGTTGTGACACAGCGGCCGCCTGGAAATCCTGGGGGTTACTATCGCACTCCGGCATGACATGTCAAGCACTGCGCCAAAGCCGTGCTGTGGAGGAAAGCAAACCAGAGCCAGGAACGGGAGGTGCGCAAATGGCCGTGTCTTTGCACTGTATTGATAATACGGTAGTTAGCGGCGCGCCGAGGCATCCGGCGTAGAGCCTTGCAGCCCGGCCGTCGCGGCCGCTTTCTTGGGCTTCTTGGATCCGGTCGCAGGCGCCTTCTTGATCGGCCGTGGCCCGTAACCACCCGCGTAGACGCGCAGCACCATTCCACGGCGCACACGATTGGAGGGCAGCCGGTTCCAGCGCCTCAATTCATCGGCATCCACGTTGAATCGCTCGGCGACGCCCACGAGCGTGTCGCCACGCCGCACGCGGTAGCGGACCAGACGACCCGGGCCCTGATCGCTCTGCGCGGCGGGGATGATGAGCTTTTGGCCGACTGCGAGTGGCTCGCTGCGATTGAGCTCATTGGCTTCGACGATGGCCACCGGCGTGACGCGGTAGCGCCGCGCGATGGCCACGAGCGTGTCGCCCGGCTCGACGCGGTGCTTCCGCCAGCTCACCCACTTTTCCGGCGGGATGACCGCAATCTCCGAAGAGAACCGCGCCGCTGTTCCTTTCGGGAGGCGCAGCTCGAAACTCGGATCGGCGGGCGTGACCAAGCGAACCAGCTCCGGATTCAGCGTGCGCAGCGTCTCCACGTCGGCGTCGATGGTCTCCGCGACGAGCCGCAGATCAATCGGCCGGCCCGGCTTCACCACATCGCTCGGTACCGGCTCTTCGGGCTCGACGCGGATGCCGTAGTGCGCCGCGTCCTTGGCGATGAGCGTGAGTGCGATGATGATGGGAACGTAATTTTTGGTTTCCTTCGGCAGGACGTTTCGCTTGTAAAGCTCCCAGAAGTCGGCGTAGCCGGTGCGCTCAATGCCTTTTTGCACGTTGCCCGGGCCGCAGTTGTAGGCGGCCATCACCAGGTACCAATCACCGAACTCATCGTAGAGATCGCGCAGGTGGTGCGCCGCGGCGCGCGTGGCCTTCTCCGGGTCCTGCCGCTCGTCCACCCACCAAGTGCGCTGGAGTCCGTACTCATGGCCACGATAGGCCATGAACTGCCAGATACCGCGCGCCCCGGCCCGTGACAGCGCCAGGGGCTGGAACGCGCTCTCCGCCTGCGCCAGATACATCAAATCCTGCGGCAGCCCTTCCTCGCGCAGTACCCGCGCAATCATCTCGCGGTAGCGCCCGCTGCGGCGCAAGCCCGTCTCCACGATGGCGCGCCCGTGCGGCGTCTGGAAGAAATTCAGGAAGCCGAGCACGGTGTCGTTGACGGTCAGCGGCAGATCGTGCGAAACGCTGCGCGCCGCGAGTTCGGCGCGATCTTTCAGCCGCGGATCGACCGGAAAAGTCATCTCCGCGAGCTCGTCGATCGGCGCAGGCACCGCCGGCGGTTCGGCGAAGCCGTCGCCCTCCCGGAAGGCCTGCAGCTCTTCGCTGTACACCGTGTCCACGATGCGCTCGAAAACCTGCTGGAGGCGCGGGTCCGAATCGAGGTCGTAGCCGCTCTGAAGCAGCCAGTCAATCGCCTGGTCGAAATCGCGGCGAGCCTTCTCAAGATGCCCGGCGTGGTACTCCTGCTCCCCGGATCGAAACTTTTCCTCGACGCTGGAAATGAGGAAGTCAATGCCCACCTGCGGCTGAGGACTCAGGGAAACGAGCTTGCTTGCGCTCGGCCCCTTGATCGGCAGCCCGCCAAGGTCCATCGGGGAGCTTGTTTGGGGGTGAACCGCAGGCCGCGCCAGTGCGGCCGGCCGCGATTGCACGGGCTTGTGGCTTGCGTCTTCGCAGCCGACGAGCGCAAGAGCCGCCAGCGAAAGCACCGCAGCGAGCTGGTATCGGCGATTCACCTTCTCATGGTAAGTAGACGCGCGAGCAGGGTCAACGTTTTCCGGTCAGGAGACATTGCCGTAGTGACAACACGATACCGGACCCATGGCTCGTGACCGGTTGCGCCGCCGGAACGTGCAGGGAGGGCAAGAATTCGCTAGGCGGTGGGGTCGAATTGTGGTATTCTGTTTCTGCGTTTGTTGCTCTTGTTTAACCTTGGAAGTCGTGAAGGGGCTGCAGGGTAACACTTGCGGCCTTTTTTGTATTACGGCTGAAGGTAGCCGAACACTCGTAAGAGGTTTCGGACGCGAGGCATCAGATAGCTTAAATCAGAAAAGAGAAAACGAAGTGAGTAGAGAACAAGGAACAGTGAAGTGGTTTAACGCCAGCAAGGGCTTCGGATTCATCCAGCGCCAGTCGGGCGAGGACGTTTTCGTGCATTTCTCCGCGATTCAGGCGGAGGGGTACAAGTCGCTCAGCGACGGCCAAGCGGTTGAATTCGAGGTGGTCAAGGGCCCCAAGGGTCTGCAAGCCTCGAACGTCCAGCCTCTGTAAACCATAACACGAGGGAATTTAGGCGGGTCTGCGCGATGCGCGGGCCCGCCTTTTTCTTTTCCACGCGCCGGAGGAGCACACTGCGGCGGGTCCGCGAATCGCCACTCTCGAGTCACCGGTGGGGGCTGAAACGAGCCGTTACGCCAGCGCTTGCTTCAAATCGGCGATGAGGTCGGCGGAATCCTCGAGGCCGATGGAGACGCGGATCGTGCCCGGGCTGACGCCGGCGCGGCGCAGTTCCTCCGGGCTCATCTTGTAGTGCGAGCTGTAGATCGGAAAGACCACCAGTGATTCAACGCCGCCGAGGCTCCCCGCAAGCAGGAAGAGCCGCACCCGGTCGCAGAAGCGCCGCGCGGCCGGCAAGCCGCCCTTCAAATCAAATGCCAGCATCCCGCCGAAGCCGCTCATCTGCCGCTTCGCCAGTTTGTGGTCCGGATGCGACGGCAAGCCGGGATAGTGGACGCGCGCGATCTTGCGGTGTTTTTCAAGGAAGCGGGCGACGGCCATCGCGCTTTCGCTCTGCCGCCTCACGCGCAGCTCGAGTGTCTTCATGCCTCGCTGTAGAAGAAACGCCGCGCCCGGATCGGCCGAGCAGCCGAGATACATCATCATCCGGCGTACGGGCTCTATCCATTTACGGCTCCCCGCCGCAAAGCCGCCGAGGACGTCGGAATGCCCGCCGAGATATTTCGTCGCGCTGTGGACGACGATATCGATGCCCATCTCCAGCGGCTGCTGAAGAATCGGTGTGGCGAAGGTATTGTCGATGATGGAGACGAGCTTGTGATTCTTGGCGAACGCCGCCGCTTTCTCGAGATCGACGAGGCGCAGCGCGGGGTTGGTCGGCGTCTCGATGTAGAACGCCCTCGTGCGCGAAGTAACCAGATGCTCGATCCCGTTGAGATCGGGGTCGACGTACCGCGCGGTGATGCCGAAGCCGGGAAAGATGTCCCGCATGAGGCGGTACGCGCCGCCGTAGAGCTGCGCGGTGGCGATGAACTCATCGCCGGCTTTGAGCAGGCCCAGCAGCGTCGAGGAAATGGCCGCCATACCGGAAGCGGTAATCACAGCCGCTTCGGCACCTTCGAGCGCGGCGAGCTTCCCTTCGGCCACGGCGAGGGTGGGATTGCCGTAGCGCGTGTACATGTAGGCCTTGCTCTTGCCTTCGGCCCAGCGCTTGATCTCTTCGCTCGAAGAGAAGGTGAAGCTGGAGGTGCGCACGATCGGCGTGCCCACGGGCGCGTTGACGCCGTGGCGCTCGGGTTCGCCGGCGTGGACGGACTTGGTTTGCGGGCCCTGCGCGGGCGAGCGACGCTTCTTCATAAATGGAATTGTGACGCTTGAGGCCGTGCTGCGCCAAGCACCAATTTCGTAACGCAATGATTCGCAGCCGCCAATTTGTCTGCAACCGCTGACGAATCCGGGGGGCCGAATCAGGCTTCTTCTTCCTCGCCTTCGGCGGCGGCCCTGGGTTTGTGAGCGGCGATCACCTTTTCGGCGATTTCGCCGGGCACGAAGTCGTAGTGCGAAAACTCCATGGTGTAGCTGGCGCGGCCCTGGGTCATGGAGGTGAGGTCGGTCGCGTAGGCGAGCATCTCGGCGAGCGGCACCTGGGCTTTCACGATGACGTTGTGGCTGCGGGTTTCGCTCCCGCTGATGCGCCCGCGTCGCGAGCTCAGATCGCCCATGATGTCGCCGGAATACTGCTCCGGCGCGTAAACCTCGACCAACATGACGGGCTCGAGCAGGGCCGGCCGCGCCTGCTTCATACCCTCCTTGAAAGCCAGCGAGCCCGCGATCTTGAAGGCCATGTCGGAAGAATCCACGTCATGGTACTTGCCGTCGTAGAGGCTGGCGCGGAAATCCACCATAGGGAAGCCGGCCAGGAAACCGCGCGCGGCGGCGTCGCGTAGGCCTTTTTCGACCGAGGGGATCCAGTTCTTCGGAATGGCGCCGCCGAAAATATCGTCCACGAATTCAACTCCCTTGCCGCGCTCGATGGGCTCAAACTTGACGCGGCAGACGCCGAACTGGCCGTGGCCGCCGGTCTGCTTCTTGTGCTTGCCCTCGGCGTCGGCCTTGCCGCGGATGGTTTCGCGGTAGGGCACCTTAGGCGGCTTCAAAGTCAGGTCCACGTGGTAGCGTTTGTGGAGCTTGGCGACGACGACTTCGATGTGCTGCTGCCCGGAGCCCGCGAGAAGAAACTCTTTCGTCTGCGGATCGCGCGAGAAACGCAGCGAGGAATCTTCTTCGAGAATCTTGTGGATGGCCACGCCGATGCGGTCCTCATCGGCGCGCGTCTTGGGCTCGATGGCGAAGGTGATGGAAGGCTCGGGGATCGGAGCGGGCTTGTAGTAGATCGGCGAGGCCTTGTCGCCCAGGGTCTCGCCGGTGACGGTTTCCTTGAGTTTGGCAATTGCGCCGATGTCGCCGGCGTGCACCTCGGGAACCTCGGTGCCGGTCTTCCCCAGCATCGCCTGGACGTGCTGGAAGCGCTCCGGAGCGGAGCGGTTGAAGTTGGTGAGCGTGGCGTCGTTCTTGAGCACACCGCTCATCACCTTGAAATAGTTGATGCGCCCGGCAAAAGGATCGGCGAGGGTCTTGAAGACGAAAATAGAAAGCGGCCCCGCGTCACTCACCTTGCGCTCGATAGGATCGCCCTGGCCGCCCGGCTGCGAGTAGCCCGTCGCTACGCGCTGCGAAGGATCGGGAACAACGCCGCTAATGAAATCGAGCAGGCTGGCGCTGCCGATATTGCGCAGCCCGGACGCAAGCAGCACGGGGAAGAGGAGCTTGGAGGCAAAGGCCTGGCGCAAGCCGGCAAGAAAATCCTCCACGGGCAGCGTACCCTTCTCGAAGAATTCCTCCATGAGCTTGTCGTCGCCCTCGGCGACCAACTCGATCAATTTTTCATGGGCCTGCTGCGCGGCGCCGGCAAGATCGGCGGGAATGTCTTCGACGCTGGGCTTGCCGTCGTTGTCGGGTTTGTAGACGTGCGCCCTCATGGCGATGAGGTCGATCACGCCGCGAAAATCCTTTTCCACACCAATGGGGAGCTGTACGGGCACAACGCCGCGTCCAAAAGCTTCTTGCAGCGATTCCATGGAGCGCTCGAAGCTGGCGAGCTCGCGGTCCATCCAGTTAATGATGAAGGCGCGCGGGAGGTCGTACTCGGTGGCGTAGTCCCAGACCTTTTCGGTGACCACCTGCACGCCGACGTGGGCGTCAATGGCGATGAGAGCAGCATCGGCGGCGATGAGCGAGGCCTTGGTTTCATTGATGAAAGTGCTGTAGCCGGGGAGATCGAGGATATTGATTTTGACTTTCTCGGATTGGCCGGTGGGAAGCCATTCGGCGTAGGCCAAACCGGTTTGAATACTGATCTTTCGGGCGATTTCCTCTTCGTCCCAGTCGGTGGTGGTGTTTCCTTCCGCAACCTTTCCCAGCCGGTTGGTCATGCCGGCGGTGAAGAGCAACGACGACACCAGCTGGGTCTTGCCGGTGCCGCCGTGACCTACAATGCCCACGTTGCGGATGTCCTTGGTCGGATACGCTTTCATACATGCCCCCTGGCCGCCGGGACCTCATTGCGGGAAGGGTCGCGGCGAACTCGACCGAGAGGAAGGGTGCCTGCCGCCTCATGGGAGGACCGGAGGGCAGACGGATTGCGGCTCAAGCTTCCTCCGAAATGGCGGATGCTAACACAGTGGTCGGGGGAGGGGCAATCGCGGCGGCGCGCGGAAAGGGAGTCGACAGTCATCAGTAGACAGTCGTTAGTTGGAGCGTCGAGGCGCTGAACTGGGCGGTCGTCAATTATCGGTCGGCAATGGTCAGTTGAAGCGTCGGGACGAGGAAGCAAAGCGCCCCGCCTACGCCAAGGCTTCGGCGGACAAGCAAGCGCTGCGGCGCGGTTGATGGCGTGGCAGGCGGGGCTGTGGAAAAGTGCCCCTACCCCCCGGCTTTTATTGGATCTGCTCATTCTACAGGGTTTTAAGTCCAATGTTTCAGAACTGCGCATGATAAAGGACTTACAGTCGAGTTTTTCGGATCTGCGCATTCTAAAGGAGTTAGCGGTGCTGAGGCGACTTTTCACGAGGAATTCTAGCACGCCTGTTGGCTGAAGTCAATAGTAATGTTATAGTTATCAACAGGTTTTTCAAAGTGGGCGGGGGATTCTAGTGGCAGCTGCTTCAATCCGGAATACGCCTGTGATGAAGTTGATTCTAAACCCCCACCGTCGAGCGGCGCCTAGATTCGTTTCAGCGGCTAACATCGGCGCCACCCATTGATGAGAGTCATTCTAATGTGGATTCTCAGCGGATGGGTTCGACAAGTTTGGCGAGGAATAGTGCGGTGCCGGAATCCTTCCTCGATGCTTCCCCGAAACGACGTCATCTTTTGGGATTCGCCAAGCCTGCACATCGAAAGGCTTCATTTACTTTGCTGAGAAGAATTTCCCGTGTGAACGGTTTTTCGAGAAAGACGCTATCCTCAACAAGTTCGTAGTTCTCGTCGTTGTGTTCCGGGTAGCCGGACATAAAGATTACTTTCATTTCAGGGAGAAGATTGCTGAGTCGCGCAGCTAGTTCCGTCCCCCGCATCTTTGGCATCACCACATCCGTCAGCAATGCGCCGATGGATTGGCCATAATCTTTAGCGATCTGGAGCGCCTCAACGCCATCTTTCGCCGCGAGTACATGGTATCCAGCCGTATTCAAAAACTGACTGGCAAGTTCCCGAACTGCGACATCATCTTCCACCACCATGATTGTGGGCGCCCCTGGCACAGTGGAGAGCGTAACTCTTTCAGCCGCAACCAGATCACCATTCTCAGAAACCTCGGGAAGATACACCTCAAAGCGGCTCCCTTTCCCAGGAGCGGATTCCACCCAAATGAAACCGCCGCTTTGTTTGACGATTCCATACACCGTCGCGAGCCCCAACCCCGTGCCTCTGCCTACATCTTTCGTTGTGAAGAAAGGTTCAAAGATCCGCGCTTGCGTCTCTGCGTCCATTCCATGGCCCGTATCCGTGGCGGCGAGCAAAACAAAGGGGCCATGCTGGAGACCGGGACGCGTTTGCGTGTACTCTTCATCCACCGTTACATTGGTGGTCTCGATCGTCAGTTTTCCACCCTTCGGCATGGCGTCGCAGGCGTTGACCGTCAAATTCAAAAGTACCTGCTCGATTTGCCCTGGGTCGGCCTTCACGCTTCCAAGCGCTGCACCCGGCAGAAAAACAAATTCAACATCTTCGCGAATCAGCCGTTCCAGCAATTGGTCCATCTCAGTGACGAGAACATTCAAGTCCAGCACTTTCGGCTGCAGTACTTGCCTCCTGCTGAAAGCCAGCAGCTGCCGCGTCAGCGACGCTGCCCGATCAGCGGCCTTGTGGATCTGTTCGCAGCTTTTGTAGGACGCGTCGGAGGTCTTCAGCCAGTCTAGCAATAAGTCGCTGTGGCCTTTGATGATCGTAAGCAGATTGTTGAAGTCATGCGCGACTCCGCCCGCCAGTCGTCCCAGCGCCTCCATCTTTTGCGACTGACCAAGCCGTTCCTCAAGTTGTTGTCTTTCGGAATCATTCCTTTGCAGTGTGTGGCGCATGCGATCAAAAGCCAGCGTTGCCTCGGCAACTTCACCGCCTCCTTCCAGTTCCAATTGATAGTCGAAGTCGCCTTGCTCCAGCGCACGTACCCCTTGCACGAGTCTGTCGAGTGGCGTGGTGAACGTATTGGAGATCAAGAAAGCAAGGAAACCGCCCGCCAGCACGGCAAGCAAGCCAACTTTAAGGAGAAGGCGATTGAGGCGCTGCAAAAATGCCATCGTCTCGCCATCCGACCTAAGAACCATCAGGCTCGCCCCACTGGGCATATCGGGTGTTAGTTCTACGGAGCTTGTGAAAAATCGCTCATCTCCGAGGTACATCTGATCTGGCGTGGTGCGGCCCTGCAATTGAGACGAGAGTTCCCTTTCCTGAAAAGGATCGAGGGTGCTCGCCACGGTGCGCCCTTCATAACGAAGTGCTACCTCGCTCGACAGAAGCCGGCCCAAATCGCGCACGCCGCGCTCATCGAGTTCCTGTCCTACAACAACCGTAGCCGCTTGATCGTGCTCTACCGTACCGGCAGGTACAATCGGCTGGAGTTCCACTTGATAAAGGTGGCCATCATTAAACCACCAATCGGAACTGCGGTTCCTGGCCAAAGAAGAACGCAAGAGTGCTTCAACGCTCTGAGCCGAAAAGCTGGAATGCGTCGTGTGCAGCGCAACAATCTTGCCGCTACGGTCGGCAAGCACCATTAAATCGCTGCTCGACGTATCCAACGGATTCTCGGTGGACTCCGTAAACGTACTGGCGTCGTTATCCGAGAGAAATGCGGAGGTGGCGAGAAGATCTGCCTTGCGGCTCATTACTATCTGGCGCTGATGTTGCAGTATTTCGAAGATCGCCAGGGAGTTGTGAGCGTCTGTCGTCAATTCCTGCCGCGCGCGTTCCTGAACCGTTTGGCGCACGGCAAGCAGCGCGACCCAGGTAAGGCCCGCAATCACCAATACCATGGACAACAGAAACTTCGTTCGTAGCCGGAGGTTGGCGAGTATTCTCCTCATATTCTCTGAAGAGTCCCACGGATTTGCCTCTTGCTTGGCCCGCCTTCGGTAACCTTAACACTGACAATGCCCTCTGGAATCGCAAATGGAACTTCCGTACTCGTCGCTGGCCCGCAGGTACTACCGGTAATAGTCCTCCGCCAGGTAAACGGAATAGAAGGCCTGGTGACCTGCCCCCCGATTTTGGTCCAGTCATAATGTGGCACTCGGGGTCTCGGCCTTCTGTACGCGCACATGCAACGCAACATCCCTCCTCGCAATCCGCTACGAGTGGCCTTTTGTGAGACCGCAGGATCGCAGCGCGCCCTCGAACTTGATAAGCTCATCGGCGGCTTGCTGGCAACTCGACATGCGAACGTTTTGTAGACTCCGTACCGCGGCGGGAATTCTCGTTCTTGCCTATCTGTGGTTCACGCCGGCGGGCGCAACGACCCAGAGTCAGGACGAGATCACGGCGGTGCCGAACCGGCCGACAATCGCTTCGACAGCGGAGGCGGTTCAGAAGGGCGTATTCGAGATCGAATACGGCTTCGAGGCGGGCGAGGGCCACCAAAACATCAACGGCCTGCTCAAGTTCGGGCTATTTCAGAATCTCGAGCTGCGGTTCGGCAACAACCCGATCGAAAGGGATGGGGGAGTTGCGGGAGTGGGCGATTCCAGCGCCGGGTTCAAGTGGAGGTTCGTCAGGCAGGAGGGCAACAGGCCGACGCTATCGTGGCTCTACACGGCGACGATTCCAACCGCGAAAGACACCCTGGGAGCCGGCGCCATGGGACATTCGATCCAATTGCTGGTGAGCAAGGATTTTGGAAAGCACCATTTTGATGTGAATGAGGGCGTCGAGTTCGTAGGCCGGCCGGGAGCGAGCGGCTTCGACCGCAACTACTCTTCGGCACTTTCATACTCGCGCCCGCTGCGCGGGAAATGGGGCATGACGGCGGAGATCGCCGGGTTTAGCTGGACCAATGCCGAAACGCCGGCGACGATGACGCTGCTCGGCGCGGCGACGTACACACCGAAATCGAGGCTCGTCTGGGACGCCGGGGCCTACGTGGCCGCGTACGGCATGCTGCCGCGCGTGACGTTCTTCGCGGGAGTGACGTATTCGGTCGGCGATCTATACCGGTTGGCAGGCCGGCGCAACTCGGCGAAGAAATAGGTCCGGCCGGAGGAACATCAGAGGCAGGGAGAAGAGGACGCTGGGGTTACTCGGCGGCGTCGTGAATGGTCTCGAGGCGCACCACCTCAAATTCCTTTTTTCCGGCCGGGGTGTGCACCTGAACTTCGTCGCCGACGCGGCGTCCGAGCAGCGCTTTGCCGATGGGCGACGTCGTCGAGATCAGCCCTTTCTCGACGTCGGTTTCTTCCGTGCTGACCAGCTTGTATTGCAGTTCGACCGACTTTTGCAGGTCCATAACCCAGACGCGCGAGCCGTATCCGGCGCGGTCTTTGGGGATATTGGAGAGGTTGAGCATACCCATATCGGCCATGCGCTGTTTGAGCTGGCCGATGCGCGCATTGACGTATCCCTGGCGCTCCTTGGCAAACTTGAATTCAGCATTTTCGGAGAGATCGCCGTGCGCCCGCGCCTTCTTCAGCTCTTTCGGCAACTCGACGTTGAGCTCGTGCTCGAGCGCGTCAATTTCTTCCTGCAGCTTCCGCTTGATCTTGGTCAAAGCGTCCATAAATGGAGAACCCGCTGGTGAGCTGGAAATCTGGCGGAGCCACGCGCCAAATGGTACGTGGCGGAGAGGGGGGGATTCGAACCCCCGGTAGAAGTTTTAGCCCCTACAACGGTTTAGCAAACCGCCGCCTTCAGCCGCTCGGCCACCTCTCCGCGCCTAACTGACTGCAGCATTATAGCTTATAGCTTCACCGAGCGACAGTCGGCCCTCGGATTGCTGCGTTTTGGTGCACACTGTCACCAAATCCTCGCAAGTATTCGCGTTCATTGCAGCGGTTGAGGGTCGGGAGTGCTGTGTTTTTCCGAAGCGTCGCATGGCCGGCGACATCACGAAGGAACCGATGCGGATTGCCGGCCTGCCGGAAAAATGGGCTTCAGGTGCCGCTCGTAAAGGTTTGCGGTGACGTTGCGCGCGATCGGCTCCTCGTAAGCGCCCAGCATGTCCAAGTATCTCTTGCCCATTTGCGCGGCGATCTTGTAGCCGACGTGCAGCAGCTGCCGGAAGTTTGGGTTGAACTCTTTGCACTCCTGCTCGTGGCGCAACGCGTTCGCATATTGGTCCGAGGACCACGACCGCACTTGGCCAGGGGTGGGTAGCTTCGCGGCATCAATGTCAATGACCGCCGCGTAGGGCGCGCACAGTTCGTCGCGATGCGCGTAGGCCTGCGCATAGATTTCTTTGGCAGTGGCCAGACCGTCGCCACCCGCTTCCGCCAAGCCGATCAGCTCCTCGAGCCAGTTTGTGCCGGCAGTCTTCACGTGGACGCCGGCGCCGGAGTCGCGCAGCGCCCGGCGAATCGCAGGGTAGATCGAGAACTTATCGCTTCCGGAGTGGATGCTGAGTTTCAAATTGGCAGGCAGGCCGTATGCCCGGACGGCGTGCGCGATCACCGCGAGGTCGCTGCGGAACTCGGTCTCGAATTGGACGGCGTCGCCGACATAGTCCACTCCCTTGTTGAACCTGCCGGTGAATTTCGGCGCGATCGTCTGCAGCGGCACTTCTTCATCGGCCAGCGCGGCGAGGATCACGAGCAGTTCGGCCGGCGTCTGCGGGCTGTCGGTTTCATCCATGGAAACTTCTGTAATGAAGGAACGTTTCTCTTTGACGGCGGCGATGCGCCTATAAATGCGCCCGGCTTCTTTTGCCGCGAACAGATATTTCCTCGCGGTCTGTGCGGCGGCACCACGCGATATCACCAAGGGGCGATCTTGACCGGGCAGGCCGATCTGCTGCAAAAGCTCGGCGTGCCTGGTGAGGAAAGAATCTACTTCGTCCGCTGGCGCCGATTTGCCGATGGCGGCAGCAACATCGAGCGTGTAGTAGTCGCTGGATTCCAGGAAGCCGTCCACCGTCTCCAGGGTGATGTGATCGGCATCAATGTGGAACGGCTTCGTCCACCCAAGCCCACGGACGGCGGCTTCGGCTGCGGCGCGCACACTGCCCGGCTTCGAGCCAACAATGGTGTGCTCGCGGTTGGACTTGTTCCAGACCGGGATGATCTCGGCGCCGTTCTGAGCAGCCAACATGCAGGCGCGCAACTGTGGCTTTGCCTGATGGCCAAAGCGATCACCGACACCGAAGGAGTGTTGCGCCAAACGGAGAAAAGGCGGAGCGGACTGCGACTGCGAACTGGCTGACGTCATTCTGTAGCCCCCGGCCTAAGATTCCACGACCAAGATCACATCGAGCGTCCTCGGGCCGTGCACACCCTTGATGCAAGTCATCTCTATATCGGAGGTCGCCGACGGCCCTGAGGGTCGTTGTAGCAGGTGACGAACAAAGAAATCAGCATAAAGGTTTTCCCGCGAACTGCTGCTCGGGCCGCAAATCTACAGAGACTCCAGGTTCATACTGCCATTCGGCCGAATCGAGAATTTCCGCTCGCGCCCCGAGACATGCCACAAGACCACGCGGGTCGTTTTCGGAGCGATGCCAACCGCGCTCTGAAGCTTTCCGTTGAGATCGGTAACCAGGCGAACCGTGCTACTGGTCCGGTAAAGGAGCTTGTCACTGAGGAACAGTTCCGCGCGGCCGGAGGTATATCTCAACTCGGCTGTGCGAGTGGGCGTCAGCCGCAAGCGATAACTGGAGCGCGGGGCGTGCGCTGGCGGGCGGACGTTCCATTCCAGACCAGTCTCGGTCCGGCGCACACCCGAAAGCCTCCACGTGAAATCCATGAAGACGAGCGCGGCGGGCGAGTAGTCACCGGTGTCGGCCGTAAACGTTCCGGTGAGAGGATCCAGCTGTTGGAAGAAACGAGCCTCCCGAAGAATTGCGCTGATCCATTGCTGCATGAGATGGGCTAGGTCGGCGGGCTTGCCGTAGTGTTCCATCCAACGCGGCGCTCGCAGCGCAGTAAGCGCCTGTGAAGCTCCACCCCAGGAGTTGGGCGGGATGGGGCGCACGAACGCCGGATCGTCGAGGGCGATGGAGGTCAGAGGATACAAAGCCCAGAAGGCCGCAGGGTTGTGGATCTGGCGCTGGTAGATGGTCTCGAAGAGCGGTTGGTCAACCACGCGTTCTCCAAGCACCCGGCTGATGACGTCGCCGCGAATGCGCACGAAGTGATCTTGGGCGTCGAGGTCGAAGAAAGCAGCATCGGCGGCCGAGTAAAGCCTGGCCATGATGGCAGAACGGATCGTGGAAGCATCTGCGAGCCAGCGGTCGGCTTCAGAAGTCTTTCCGAGAGCGTGAGCCATGGCCGCGAGGGCGGCGCGTCCGCCGTAGACCGTTGCGGAAAGATCGGGAGACAAGCGTGGTAGAGAAGGCAAGGGCGGACACTTGCGCGCATCCCCATCCGGGCAACGATTCGGAATTCCCGACCAGCGTGGGCTGTTGTCATGACCGGTGTCGTAGGTGCAGAAGCCCTCACAGAGGCCGGTGTGCCGAGTGTCGCGGTAGCGGCGCAGCCAGGCATCCCAACGGCTGCAACTAGTGTAAGCCTTCTCCAGAAGCTCGTTATCCCCGGTTTCCCGCGAGAGTTCCCAGGCGGTGGCCGCAATCGGCACGACCATTTGAATTTGCCCGAAGCCAATCGCCGTTGTCCTGATCCAGCAGGGGATTTGCCCGTCTTCGCGCTGCAGAGCAAAGAAGGCCAGGTGATTGTTGCGGGCGACATCTGGACGAATCGCGGAGTAGATCAATCCTTCATGCGGGGCGCACTCCAGCCAGATTCCGCTATAGTTGCTGCCTTCGATCAATACAAGCGGAGAGTACCCCGACACAACAGTCGTGTTGCGGGCGAGAACATCGAGCGCGCTCGAATAGGTGGTCTGATATTGCGAATCGCTGGTCTCGAGCGAGATGCGGGGATCGGGCTTTCTCTCCGGCCCACTCGCGGAGAACGCCGGCTTCTGGAAAGCGCTTGGAACGCGCGATAGGAGAGAGAGCCCGCCGACGAACAGGCCAGACTTCGCAACGAATTCGCGCCGTTTCATGAATCAGTTCCCACAGGTAACCTTCAATTCGTCAAGACAGCAGTTCCGACGATGCGAAAACTTGCCTTTTGTCCTGCCGAATCTTTGGGAGGGCCGCCGGCTATATGAAGGTCATAGCTGCCAGACTGCACCCGGCGCACACCCCCCGCAACCACCAGACTCGGCCGCCGGGCGTCCCGCGTAAAGAACTTCGCGAAGCTCGTCATCAAATTATCCTTCCTGTGAATGTGGTGGTATGTATCACAGGGGGCAAGACTTTTCGTTCAGAAGTCCAGGCGGCTGATGGCATCCTCTGTTCTGTCCTTAAAGTCACGGCTACCAAAGCTACGAAAATCTTTCACATCGCGCAACGAATAGGCGGCGGTGTTCCTGCCGGCTTTCACGCGGAATAGATCCACTCCCTGCACATCGTGCATCCAAAAGGCGGGACGGTCATCAGGGTTCTCGGTGGCAATCTCGATGTTGCTGAACTCGAGGTTGCGCGCATGCCTCACAAAGAAGCCACGCGCGGGAAGAGTGCCGAACATGGTCGCTTCCGGGTAACTGTTTTCCTTCTCCGGCGGATCGAGCGCGGCCCATTCCTTCGTGCCGCCCCCTAATTGGTGGAGATACATATCCGCAATCTTGACGTCTTCCACCAAGCTGCCGGGAACACCGCTAATGATGGAGGGATATTCTGCCGTTGAATTTGAGCTCACGATGTTGCTCAGGATGACCCGCTTCAGTACCCCCGGCGCGACGCCCTGAGGTCCGCGCATGCGGGTTCCAAGCCGAAGGAATAAGGGTGAATGCACGACACCGCGCATTGTGAGGTTGCTGATGGTGATGTCTTCGATCAGCCCACCATCCACAGTCTCCAGCGCCAGACCGCGACAGCTTTCGAAGACACAGTTGGAGATGATGATGTTCTTGAAGCCCCCGTTTGATTCCGTCCCGCACTTGATGCGGCCGGCCGGCGGACGAGCGCCAAGCGGATAGTGCATGCGCTTGAAAGAGCCGTCCAGCAGGGTGCCGTAATCATAGATTCCGGTCACGTAGCAGTTGCTGATTGTGACGTTCTCCGTTGCCCGGGCGTAGCCCAACGCAAAGGAACTCTTGGGGCAGATAGCATCGTCCCAGGGAGAGTTTATAGTGCAGTCGGAAACATGGACGTTCTTACAGCAATCGATATCAATTCCGTCGCGGTTGGTGTCGATCTTGACGGCGCTTATGGTCAGATTGTCCACACCAGTGAGCAGCATGGCGAAGTGACCGCAGGCGAGCATGGAGAAGTCGCGAAAGGTGACATTGCGGCAGTTTTTCAACGCGATGGCCTTATTTCCGACGCCGGGACTTTCGGCGCGCGGCAGTTCGTTTGCTTCGCCACGGCTTAGGCCTTTACCCCAGATGAGTCCGGGGCCCAGGATGCTTACATCATGCAAGTCTTCGCCCCAGAGAAGACTATTGCGCCAGTGATTGTGGCCGAAGTCCTGGAAGCTCTCCCATGGTTGTGGTGGGCCGGCAGGATCATAGCCACCTGAGGTCGCCCCTTCACGGGGAACATCGGCGGCTAGAATTGTGGCGCCCGCTTCCAGGTAAAGCGAGACGGAACTTCTCAAATGAATGGAGTAGCAAAGATACGTTCCCGCAGACAAGTATACCGTGCCGCCTCCAGCGGCCGCCGCCGCACCAATGGCCCGGTCAATTGCGCGGGTATCGACGGTCTTACCGTCGCCTTTGGCGCCGAAGGTATGGACCTCATAGAAGCCACGCACACACCCAGCCGGCGACCCCGAAGGCTGAGTTTCTGACGACGGGCCAAGCGCAGGCTGGGCCCGGCTCGAAAGCGAAGTGATTCCGGCGGCGACTGTGGCGGCAAGGAAGTCTTTCCGAGTCATTCCATTGGAGAACACATTTCCTCCTGGATGAACGTGGATGTTACAGATCCCAACCAGAAACGAGAACGACCGCTAGAGTCTATCAGAAGCAGTCGGCCAATTCGGGCGGCCCCGGAGTGCTCGGGCAACTGCCTGGGTTCCCGCACGCTCTAAGAGTGAACAACCCCCCGGACAGAACTAAGTGACCGCCGAGAGCCGCTTCCCTTGTCCTGGGAAAGGCCTTAAAATGGGGGTTGCTTGGGTCTCAGCCGAGCCCGTCTCGAGCCCGGTGTCCCACCTCGTGACGCTGAAGCTGCCGGGTTGGAAGCGGCGACGCCAGCCTGGGCAGCCTGCACGGCTTCTCAGGCGTTTCCGCCCGACTGAGCGAAACTTTCCGCTATTTGAGGCCGTATATGTAGGTGAGGGCGGTGAGCGGTGGCGCGTCCAGGCGATAACCCCAGAATCGAGGACAGAGGCCAAGTATGAAGACATGGCACAAGGTGGCGATTGGCATCGGGGCTGCGGCCGTGCTCGGCGGCATCGTGTTGGTGAGCGTGCAGCAGGCGAACAAAGGCGTCGTCACCGTCCAGACGGCCAAGGTCGGCACGCAGGACCTGACGACCATCGTAACCGCTTCGGGCGAGGTCAAACCCACCACCTATACGAACGTGACCGCCCAGGGCTTCGGCAAGATCGTCGAGATCGTGGTGAAGGAAGGCGACCACGTGAAGAAGGGCGATGTGCTGCTGCTGCAGGAGAACGTGCAGCAGAATGCGGACGTGAACGCGCAGGTGGCCGCGATGAACTCCACCGAGGCTGGGATTGCGTCAGCCGAGGCCAGCTACAAATCGGCGCAGGCGGACCTGCTGCAGCGCCAAGCCGATCACGAGCGAGCCGAGCTGGATTGGGAGCGGGGCCAGGGTCTCTACAAAGACGGCCTGATCCCCAAACAGGATTACGATGGGCGCAAGGCCACGTATGACTCGGCAGTGGCCGCCGTGGAATCGGCCAAGTCGCGCGTCCTGCAACTGAAGGCGGAGCTGGATCGTTCGCGGTCCCTGCTCACACAGAATCAAGCGCTGTTGCTGCGGACGCGCGACGTCCTGCACAAGACCACCTATCGCTCGCCCATCAACGGCATCGTCAGCTATCTGCCGGTGCGCGAGGGGGAGTACGTAGTACCGGGCATTCAGAATGCCAACGGCAGCTTCCTGATGACGCTCTCGGACATGTCGGTGGTCACTTCGGAAGTGATGGTGGATGAGACCGACATCGTCAACATCAGGAACGGTCAGCCAGCGGAAGTCACGATTGACGCCATCCCGGGTAAGGTATTCAAAGGCAGCGTTACCGAGATCGGCTCGCAGGCTATCTTGCGCAGCTCCGGCTTGGCCACCACGCAGACGACCACTGGCAACCAGGAAGCCAGGGATTTCAAGGTCGTGGTCACACTGGAAAATCCCCCCGAAAATGTGCGGCCCGGGCTCTCTTCCACGGCGAAGATCAAAACGGCCGAGCGCAAGAACACCGTCGCCATTCCGATTCAGGCGCTCGCGGTGCGCACCCGGGGGGACCTTGAAGAAGCCGCGAAGCAGGCCAAGGGCGGATCAGCCGGCGGTTCGGTGACGCTCGCCGCCCCGGCTCCGGCAGGTTCCGGCTCGGACGCGAAGAAGGAAGAGATCCAGGGCGTGTTCATCGTGCGCGGGAATAAGGCGACCTTTACACCCGTGGAGACCGGCATCACCGGGGTGACCAACATCGAAGTCAAGAAGGGCGTGAAAGCCGGAGATGAAATCGTGACGGGCAGCTACAAGGCGCTGCGCACGCTGAAGCCCGAAGCCGCCATCAAGGTGGACAACTCCGCTCCAAAGAAGATCGAAGAACAGTCGAGCTGAGAAAGCATCGTTCGAAAGCAAGGAGCCCAGGCATGGCCGTCGAGATACCCGCAGCCGAGTCGTACCGCGAGGACCTGATCGCTGCCGGCATAGTGATCCGTACGGAAGGCTTGACCAAGGTCTACGAAATGGGCGCGGAGCAGGTGCACGCGCTGCGCGGCGTAGACGTGGAGATCCTCAAGGGCGAATACGTCGCCATCATGGGGCCTTCGGGTTCGGGCAAATCGACGCTGATGAACCTGATCGGCTGCCTCGACACTCCCACGGGGGGACGCTACTGGCTGGCCGGGCGTCTTGTCAGCGAGCTCGACGACGACGAGCTCGCACACATCCGGAACAAGGAAATTGGCTTCGTCTTCCAGACCTTCAACCTCCTGCCGCGCGCGACCGCTCTCCACAACGTCGAGCTGCCTCTCATCTATAACGGCACGCCCGCCGAAGAGCGCGCCGAACGCGCCAAGAAAGCGATCGAACTGGTGGACCTCACTTCGCGCATGATGCACAAGCCCAACGAGCTCTCGGGCGGCCAGCGGCAAAGAGTGGCGATTGCGCGCGCCTTGGTGAACAACCCTTCCATTCTCCTGGCCGATGAACCCACCGGCAACCTTGACTCGCAGACGGGCGAGGAAATCATGGGCGTGTTCGCGCGGCTGCACGAACAGGGAAACACCATCATTCTGGTCACGCACGAACACGACATTGCGCAGCACGCGCATCGCATGATCCACATTCGCGATGGCAAGATCTTTTCAGATGAGGCCGTGAGCAAGTAACGGCCGGCGGCGCGACTCAGCCGACCTTCGATTCCCCATTGGAGCGGGTTTCTATCGAAGGGAACGGTATCCGCTGCACCGGCGGTCGTGCCGGCATCTCTGCTGATGGTCTCTTGAGTTATCGGCCTGGACGGGGCCTCAGGACCACCTGTCTGCGCCGCACTAACGTCCGTGGGTGGCCGCTGCTGGAGACGCTTCCAAGATGGCGTCGTCCGAAACCACGTAAGTGCGGGAGACGCGATCGTGCCACGTCAGGCGGTCTTCATCCCAATGAGCCCAGAGGAATCCCAGGAAGAACGTTCCCGCCGAGAGCACATAACCCAGGCTGCGAGCGAGCAACTGCCGTGGAGTGGCGCTCTCGCCCTCGTAGCCTATGAGCTGAAGCCCACAGAGCATCATTCCGGGCGTTGTGCCGCCGAAGATGGTGAAGAGGGTGAAATACTGGATGTAGAAGAGCGCGAGGGTGGCGACGCAGACGATGGCGTTCAGTTTGCTGAAGTTGAAATGGCCTCCGAGCGAACTAAACAGCATCAGAAAGCCGCCGTAAGAAAAGAGCAGGCATAGGGCATCGACGATCCCGGCAGCGCAGCGCTTGCTAAGGGGTGCGACCGGAAGAAAAGGTGCATTGGCGCGGCGCTCGCGGGTAACGGATTCATCCTCGGTGGACACATCTGGCGCACGCCATCCTTCGGACGTGGGCGAAACCGTGAGGTCAATGTCGACGCGCTCGGGGCCTCCGCATGGGCTGGCTTGCCCGCATCCTGAGTTGGGGCGGCGCCCGATCGCAATCGTGAAGGCAAATTCCTCGTTCCAGGGAGTGTCTTCCGTGCCTGCCGGTAGGTCAATTGAGGAGGTCTCGCCCTCTGCCACGCAGGGACGGTTCTGTCCAAAGGGAAGTTGTCCCTGATTCTCCGGCGATGCGCCTCGCCGGCGCCGCGAGCGGTATGTCTCCACACGCCGGGACAATTCCGCACGCCAGGCAGGCTCCAAAGCCAGGTTCCCGCAGGTGGTAAGGGGCTCCGACTTCGGAGCCGGGACAGGCTCGCCGTCGAACGAAGACGGCAGCTTGGAATCACAATACGAGCAGGTTCTACTTTCGGCGCGAAGAATGGCGCCGCAGTCAGGGCAAATGATGGTCACCGGTCCGTTTTGCGCTGCGGACGGTTCGCCACCGCCAGGTGGCATCCGAAAAGGAGTGTATCACGCAGTGCGAGCGAGAGAAACTGCGCCGATCGAGTGTCACGTATCGTGTAAGGGGTAGGCACAGTACGGTCGAGTACGAACCGGGTCCTGGGAATCAACGCTAGGACAACGCCGAGAGGGGCTTCCGGTCCTGCCCATCAAAGCCCCCCGCGGGCGCGGGAAGGAGCGATCACTCGCTCATTTGCTGAGCGAACATATTCCGGCTATAAGCGATACGCCGGTCCAAAACGACGGCGGCGAAGTAGGCGCACCGGCCGCGCTCACCATCAGCCCACAAAACCAAGTGCGGCGCGAGTTGAGAAAACAACCTACGAAGCGTGCTGAGCAACCGGTAGTAAATGCACACAGCGCGCACCGGGCCGCGGTCCTCGGGGCGCTCCGGGCAGAGCTGCAAGAGTTGCACAAAGCGCGGGAACTCGGCGCCGGGCGCTGTCATGCCGACGATACCCGTCACGTCGCGAGCCTGAATCGAGAGCGGCTCTCTCGAAGATGCCACGATCAGCGAGCGGCAGTAGGACGCAAAGAACTGCAGCAACGCAACCAGGGAAAGAACGAGAATCAATCCGGCGACAATCATCGTGGCAATACCCCCAATCTTGCTGTGGCCAGGCGGGCATCCTCAGAGAGTTTCAAGAACGCATAGCACCAGGCTAGCGGCAGCAAACAGCCCACCACAGGCGGCAGATAAGTCTTGACCGCTGTTAACGACGGATAGAGATTCCGCAGGGCGTACTCGGCGGCCAACATGCTGAAATAGATTCCGAGCGAAAGCACGAGCTGGATGAGCCGCGTGCGCGTCTCCCGCAGCTTCATCATGGCACCCCAAAGCACATAGGTAAGCACCACACCCACGAAGTACAGGTTCTGCGACAGTTCAACAACAAATTGGCTCGAAATGCGACCCTCAGATTGCCGAACAACCGCGTAGGAGAAGATTGAGGTTCCCAGCAGGAGAAGGACGGCGCCAGCACGGACAAGGTGGTCTGCCCGCATTTCATCGAACACTCGCAGATAAAGATTTATGAGTACAAAGTAGAGCGCGATGGTAAGCAGGAGGTGCGATTGGTAGTAGAAGAAGTAGTACTGTTTGGAATCGAACCCGTAAATAGAAAGAATCTTGTAGCCGACAAGACTCGTCCCACAGGAAATCGCCATGTACAGGTTAAGAGCGAGGTAGCGGCGGAAGGCCCCCCTGACAAGAGCGCACACCACCACCGTGGCCTCGAGGGCAATGCTCAAGAACCACAGCAAGTATTCTACCGGACCAAGCACGCTGCCCCTCTCGAGCGCCCTGGTCCGTGCCGCAGTTAGGTTACTTCGCGATCGCGGCTACTTCCAGGGCGACGGTGGTACCGGCATGCCGTTCTTCCAAGGGCTTGGCGGAACCGGCATTCCGTTCTTCCAAGGACTTGGCGGAACCGGCATTCCGTTGGCCATCATCACCGGCCCATCGCCGTGGGCGGTGACGACCATCTTCAGGCCCATAGCCCCAACCAGAACCAACATCACCAACAAAACGACTGTAAGTAACCTGGACATTGTGCCTCCGTAGGGAAACAACTACCGGAGACACTCTATCCTATATTACGTTCTGGTCAAGGGCCTGAACGACAAAATCCGCACTTTTCCCTTCATGCAACCCAGTATCCCTTCGACGGACTTTCGCCCGCCTCAGGAATACCAGGCCGGTCACCGGGCGTAGAATAGGCGTGGAAGCCAGCAGGGTCAAGGGTACCAGGGTACTACCGCTCTAGGACCAACCTACCATCCGCCGCCCGAGCGCTTGCTATTTTCTCGCACGTTTTCCACAGCCGCAGGTCCTGGAGCTCACTTTCCCGAAGCACAGGACTGTCCTGGTTACTCCTCAAACGATGACCCACCCGGGACCACGGCCTCCTTCACCGGAGTGAGTACGAGCCAGCGCGCTCCACAACACGGCAAGACGCCTCGTTCCTGGATCCGACGCTGATGCAGCCTGTGGATTGGCTTCTGGAGGATGTATCTCAGGCCATGAAGGAAACAAATGGTAGGCCCGTGCGGGCTCGAACCGCAGACCTCCACCGTGTCAAGGTGGCGCTCTAACCAACTGAGCTACGGGCCTAAACTGCCTTCATTGTAGCACGGCGCCGAGGCGTCCAAAGTGCCCTTGCGCGGCTGACTACGTCAGTGTTCCCTTGACGGTGACTTCCTTACGCCCGTCGGCTGGCAGAGGCACCGTGTCGTCGCGGACAGGCTTGCCATCCACCGTGAGTGCCACGCGGTTGCCTTCGCCGGCGCGCTCGATCGAGATGTTGTAGGTCACACCGCGAAACTTCCGCGTGGCCTTGAATCCCCCCCAGCTTTTGGGGATGACGGGAGCGATCTGGAGCCCGTTGTAGGACGTCCTGATTCCGAGGATCCACTGGGTGATGGCGTAGTAGTTCCACGCCGCCGTCCCGGTGAGCCAGGAGTTTTTTGCCTCGCCATGGGTGGGCGCGTCGCGCCCGGCAATCATCTGGGCATAGACGTACGGTTCGCAGCGATGCAGGTCGCTGATGCCCTCACGCGCCGAGGGATTGATGCGCAGATAATAGTCGTGCGCGCTGTCGCCGTCGCCCACGAGCGTCTCGGCAATGATCACCCACGGGTTGTTGTGGCAGAAGATCCCGGCATTCTCCTTGTATCCGGGCGGGTAAGACGAAATCTCGCCCAGCTCGAGGT
>Ga0116123_1000508_pt1 | contig 27234 bp, 27 predicted proteins | sample June2015DPH_13_1_3_FD_89727 | JGI IMG/M metagenome (GOLD analysis project Ga0116123, IMG submission 89727) | Peatland microbial communities from SPRUCE experiment site at the Marcell Experimental Forest, Minnesota, USA - June2015DPH_13_100 | ecosystem: Environmental > Terrestrial > Soil >... | reverse complement strand
CTCGCGATAGTCCCCTACCTGATGATTGTGGAATTCATTATCCTGCGGACTGTCTGCATTTACTGCACAATTATGCACGTGTCGATTCTTGTAGATTTCGTCATAATCACCTATTTCATCTTCTACAAGAAGAGCGTCAGAATCTTCCTGACTTCGAGCCCAGAGGTGGGTCTTCCCCCATCTGGCGATTCGGGACCAGGATAGGTACGAGACCTTCCGACGCCTACTACTCAGGTTTGAGGACCGTTAGCTCGTCCAGCTTGTCGCAGGTGAAGATCGAGGACTGGAATCTCAAGGCGAGCGCGAGACTCGATGCTAAGCCCAAGGTGCTGCTCATTAGGTTCCTCCCGCCAGCATGTCGATTTTCGTGATTATCCCTAGCACCTTCTCTCCTGACACGACCAGTACAGCAGGCAAGTAGCCGAACAGAGAGAAGAGCGCTTCTACTGGAGTGTCTCTGCCCACGGCCGCAAAGACCGGTTGGATGTAGTCCCTGACGCGTTGATTCAAGACCTTCGCTGGATCAGGAGCCGTAGCCAGAATGTTGAGAATCCCACCTTCAGTTATTGTCCCAACCATTCTGCCTACTGAGAAGACCGGCATCTGAGAGAATCCATTCTTCTTCATTATCGCAACACATTCGGAGAGTCTTGCGTCACTGTTCACGCCAATCACCGGCGAGGACATGACGTCGGCTGCCTTCTTCCCCTTGGTGGCGATTCTCGAATTCAAAACCACTGAGATTGCACTCAGTGTCCTAAAGGTGGGGTCGACTGCCCCTGCCTCGACTTTCGCCACTATTGACTGGCTTACCCCTGCTGCTTCGGCAAGACTCACTTGGGTGTACCCCAGTTGAAGGCGTATCCGCCTCAGCTGCCTAGGGTCTATCAGTTGCACTGCCATTATTCTCTTAGGAATATCCTCGTCACGAAACCATATAAGCCATTACTTGCGCGCCTGCTTCAGCAAGCTTGAGTAGGCACCTTTTCACTTCGGAAAGCGTTACTGAAGGACACCCCGACAAATGCGCCGACCAGATCTCTGACGCCGTTCTGGATGCCATCCTCACATCTGACCCGAAGGCGCGGGTCGACTGTGAGACTCTGATCATGCAGGGCATGGTAGTGGTCACTGGCCAGATTACGACGGAGGCCTACGTCAACATAAAACGTATAGTCAGGGACGTCCTTCAGGACATCGGCTTCGACAACGCCAAAGACGGGCTCGATTGGCAGACTTGTGGGGTCCTCGTTTCAATCGAAGAACAGTCACCCGACATCTCGATGGGGGTGACCAGGCCGGTCGGAGAAGTAGGAGCTGGAGACCAGGGGATGATGTTCGGGTATGCGTCAAGAGAGACCCCGCAGCTGATGCCTCTTCCTATCATGCTCGCCCACGGGATAGTCAGGGAGCTGGCCAGTGCAAGGAAGAATGCGGTTCTTCCCTACCTTCGCCCCGACGGCAAATCGCAGGTTACTGTCGAATACGACAACGGGAGGCCTGTGAGGGTCGACACGGTCGTGGTTGCCGCCCAGCACAGTGAGCAGGTCGACCCGCAGGTCGTCGAACGCGACGTTGTGGAGAAGGTCGTCAAGAAGGCAGTGCCCAGCAACCTGCTCGACAAGGACACAAAGTTCCTGGTGAACACGACAGGCCGGTTCGTCATAGGTGGCACACTAGCCGACTCAGGCCTGACGGGCAGGAAAATCATCGTAGACACGTACGGGGGCGTCGCCTCTCACGGTGGAGGCTGCTTCTCGGGGAAGGACCCGACTAAGGTGGACCGTTCAGGAAGCTACATGGCAAGGCACATTGCCAAGAACATCGTGGCTGCGGGCCTTGCGGAAAAGTGCCAGGTGCAGACCGCCTACGCAATCGGCGTAGCCAAGCCTGTCTCCTTCACGGTCGACACTTTTGGGACTGGTAAGATTCCTGATTCTCGGATAGCCGATGGCACACAGAGGGTCTTCGACATGCGGCCGGGACCGATCATTGACTACCTGAACCTCCTCAGACCCATTTACAGGAAGACCGCCTGCTACGGTCACTTTGGCAGGGAAGACCCAGACTTCACCTGGGAAAGGACCCACATGGTTGAAAAGCTGAGGAAGGCCACTGGATTAGCCTGACGCCAGATCGATTGAAGAGATTCGTGAGCCCGCGGCGTCTCGCCAGTTGTGAATCAAGCTGGTGGGACCGTCAGACGACTCCAGCGCGGTTGTGAAGAGTTGTCAAGTAGGTTGGCGTCGTTGCCTGACTAGCCTGGCACAGTCGATCGGTCTTTGGGCGTGTGTCACCCGCGAAGTAGTCATCACTTCGGCGATGGCTCTTCTTCGCGCAGGCGCGTACACCATATAAATGAACCGCGGGATGAGGTCGCGATTCAAGCGATGGACGAGATAGATGCAGCCGACCGAAACGTCAGGGAGGGTCTCTTCGGCCTCAATTCCGCAATTCTCGTCGCGATCCTGATTTACGTGACGGTTGTCGCGACTGCCTACGTTAGATTTGGGACACTTCCACAGATCAGTCTTGGGGCAGTCGCAATCTTGGCCCTGCCCTTCATTGGCCTGGCAACAAGGTCGAAGGAGTTCGTGAAAAACTCAATGCTCATCATCGCTGTGCTCCTCACGTACGAATCTCTGCAGGGGATCACCGGTTCTATGGTCCACTCAGGGAGCGTGGTTTCATTGGCAGGAGTCGATCAGGCACTAGTTGGCGCCAACTTCACTGCGGACGTTCAGGCATCGTTTGCATCTTCTGCCACGACGTTCGTCTCAACCGTGTTTTACGGGCTGCACGCATTCTTGATCATGATTGCCTTCGTGCTCTTCTGGTTCAAGAACAGGGCGGTTTTCCGCGGGTACACATACTCGCTTGTCGTGACGTCATACTTGGCTCTTCTTACATTTGTGGTCCTTCCATCTGCTCCTCCGTGGTTGACGGGCACTGCGCACAACCTACTAACGACTGGGGTCAGGATGTTCCCGCCTGTCTTCCAAGAAGTGCAAGCAGTGCTACTGTCGGGAGAATCCGATCTGGTCGCCGCGTTTCCAAGCCTGCATGCGGCCTACGCGACGCTGTTTTCGATATTCATGTTCAAGCTGGGAAGGAAATACGGCTTCGCATCTCTGTTCATCGCAGGAGGAGTGTACTTCTCCATAATCTACTTGGGGCAGCACTTCTTGGTCGACTTGCTGGGTGGCATTGTATACGCGGGAGTCTCGGTGTACGCTGTAGAATGGGTGATGGCCAGACGGCAGAGACCCAGGTCTCAGTCGTCAGCAGCCATCGATGCGATTGTGGGTGTCCGCTTGCTGACACCTGCGGGTCCACCTCTAGACCGACAAGTCTGAGTTTGTTCATGATGGGTTGACAGCGAACAGCAGGAACTAGCCCGATGATTGCACTAGAAGCCGTGAATCTGACGAAACAGGACAAGCATTCTACCGGTCCGCCCTAGACGGGCTGAACCTCGAAATTGAAGGAGGTCAAATGCCGCGCGCGCCACCTTCCTTAGCTACTCGTCTCAATCGTTATGAAATGGTGGGAAACCTAAAATGCGCACTTGATCTTCCGGAAAGTCTTCTTCTACAATCCCAGACTGTTGATTACTCTGCCGGAGTTCGCGTCGATGACGAGTACAATCTTCTTCCCCTTGTGATCGTACCTGGCGAACCAGATTGGCGCGTGGAGTAACTCGGCATCCCCAATGTCTGATTCCGTGGTCAATTGCTGAATCATGTGGTATTTTGCGTGCGCTTTCTCAGATTGCAGTTGGTCGACTAGAGTCTTCGCTTGAGACTTCGCAACATCCTCGCTTATGTCCCCATTGAGTGCCTTGACATTCTTGGGCAACTTGGTAATATCGAACAATGCTCTGCCGTCAAGGTCGAATTGATAATCCCGGGGTTGGTACTCCATGAGGGCTTTTAGTGCAACTACGGGAAAGTTGTAACTCGCGTCCATCTGTTCGGCCTTTCTGATTCCTCCTCCGTACCCCATTCCCATCCCGAAGGCCCTAATCGGCGCCAACGCAAATGCGCTCTGGAACAGGGCGCTTGATTCTGCTCCCAGACCCGAGAAGACGCGCCTGCGGCCTCCCCCGAAACCGCCTCCTCCTCCCATTCCGCCCAGTATGATGCCCATCAACGCCGCAGTCGTAGCGGTCTGTCCAACTTGGGCTGCTACGTTGGCGGCCACAACTGACGTGCGCGCAGAGACAGCTACGATCCAGTATGGCACGTATGACAAGTTCATCTCCTCCTGTGTGGAATCCTGCTGCAGATGTCTATGTAGAAGACCCTTGTCCATGAGCGGGGTGATGATGCCGTTCACTTGGTCGATGTTGGCGATTTTCAAAGGAAGCATGGTATGCTTCTGAATGTTGGTCCATCCTTGATTCCCCAGGACGACTCCGCTACCACAGTATTCACAGGTAATCACCATCTCGCCAAACTTCGGAGAAATGGGAGCACCGCAGTTCGGGCATTTCATCGATGTCGCTCCAGAGGGGGCGATGATCTGTGCAGGAGTATTAGGAGAAGAGGTAGGCGTGGCGCCTGGTTGAGGCGCGTTGAAGCCGCCAGCTCCTTGTCCTCCACCTGAACCGACGCTAACCTTCGCTCCACACTTGTAGCAAAAAGATGCCTCGTCTGGAAGTTGAGCCCCGCATTGTGGACAATTCATCATTCTTATCCCGTTTTCTCCTTCATAAAAAGCTGTCTTGCATGTTCCTGAAAATTCCCCTGCCGATTCGTACCATCGCTGAGGACAAAACGCACTTTCCGCCCCTTCAGACCTTAGCCGCTTGTCAAACCAGTCCAAAGAGAATGTCTATAATTCATGGCGTAGTACGCTAGGCATGGAAATTGCTCGTGGCATACATAGGATTGAAGACGTGCGCGGCGCTAACTCCTATCTGGTCCTCACCGAGGCAGGTGCTGTCCTCGTTGATACTGGGATGCCTGGGAATGAGAAGAGGATACTCGAGTACATTAAGGGTGCAGGGATAGAGCCGAAAAAACTCGAGTACATCATCCTCACTCATCCAGACATAGACCACTCCGGAAGCACTGCAAGACTGAGATATCTTACCAACGCGAAAGTGGCTATTCACGAACTCGACGCACCCAGACTCGCTGGCGAGAAGAAGCTAAAGGAAGTCAAGGGCACTACTGGTGTACTCTTCGGGTTGATGAGCCCCTTCATGCACTTCACACCCGTGAAACCGGAGGTGCTCCTCAAGGATTCCGACAGGATACTCGACTGCATGGTCATCCACACGCCTGGGCACACGGACGGAAGCATAAGCCTCTACAGGGAAAAGGAAGCGATCTTCGTCGGAGATGCCTTGAGGACTGACTCCAGTGGAATGCCTCATCTACCCCCAGGTTCCATGACTGTCAACATGGAACAAGCGAAGGAATCGGTTAGGAAGATCTCCACCTATCAGTACACCGTCCTGCTTCCTGGCCATGGACCTCCTATGACTCAGGACGCGTCAAGAGTCATGAAAGACTACGTTCAAAAGGAATTAGCAGTAAAATGACCGTCGCTCAAAGTTGAGCTGCCCAGCGACCCGAGGGTTATCTCTTCGACTCTCCTCCTCTCTATTCGCTTCCGTCTACGGCTCTTCATGAGGGGAAGGGGATTCCAAATTGGGCTGCGAGCTTGGTAAGGTTGACGGATTTCAGAGTGAAGAAGCCGAATCCTGCCAACGAGAGAGATATGAATCACCCGCAGCGGAAGAGCACAAACACTGCCAGCGGTTACCCCGAAATCGCGCACCTCTTCGACGAATACGATCCTGTCGTTCGTCGGTGCGTGAAAATACCATTTCTTGGTAGACAAAGGAAAGTCACTTTGATTCCGGGATTGCAGGCATCACTTGAGATGTTCAGGGCCTCATTCCTCTTCGGGATTAGTTGTTCTGGTTTGCCCGCGGATAAATAGGCGCATTTAGCACCGAGCGAAAAAGACGACTGTATTGCATAAGATCTACTTCGCCGTCTTCGGGTCAGGGCTGGGTCACGCGACCAGGATTCTCGACATCGCCGAGCGCCTCGAAGTGAACGGAGACAGAATCCGCTGCTCATGCTCGGGCCAGGGTCTGGAATACATCAGAACGCACAGGCCGGAGATGGACGCAGTCGAGTGCCCCTCATTCGATGTGGAGTGGACTGAAGAGGGGGGCTTCTCTGGCATGGATTTCATGCTGCATTTTCCCATCATGCTTCGTTCCTTTCTTAGACAGGTTGCATTCGAGGCGGAGAGCGTTACAAAGTTCGGCCCGAGAGTTACAGTTTCCGATTCAAGGCTCTCAGCTGTCCTTGCGGCGAAGTCGAAATCCTGTCCTGTCATCACCATGGTGAATCAATTCAAAGTGAATCTCCCGCCGAGGTTTAGGGGGGACGCTCTCGGGCGATCTTACGAGAGGATCGCAGGGGACATTCTGGGACTCATGTGGTCTCTGAGTGACCAGGTTCTGTTGACAGACCTCCCTCCTCCCTACACGATCGGGGAGGCCAACGTCGCAGGTACAGACTTGTCAAACATAGTCAGATACGTAGGATTCACATCCCCGAACCTGGAAGTGAGCGAGGATAGGCTTCGCAAAGCGAGAGAAGTGTTGGAGTTTGATGGACGGCCTCTCGTCTTCTTCCAGATTAGCGGACCAGACGCGACGAAGAAGAGGTTCATCGATACGGCACTCAAGTCGGCTGGTTCTCTCTCTGGTAGGTACAAGGTTGTCGTCTCAATGGGCTATCTAGGGGGCTCGGGGGAACCCAGAAGGCTAGCCGACGGAGCCTTACTCTACGACTGGTGCCCCATCAAGGACGAGTTGTTCATGCTCTCAGACGTGATAGTTGCAAGGTCAGGCCACAGAACCATAGGGCAGTGCATCGACGCAGGGAAGCCAGCGGTCCTCGTCCCGATACACAATCACTCAGAGCAACTCGGAAACGCCGACAAGTTCCAACGACTCGGACTCGGGATTGTCGTTCCTTCAGAGGCTCTAGACGCTGAGAGGCTCACGGATTCCATAGACTCTTGTGTGCGGGACCCGAAATACAGAAAGAACGTAGAGGCTGTCGGACTCGTTTCGAAGAAGTACAAAGGAATCGAGAAGTGCGTCGAGATCATAAACTCTTATGCGTAGCGGCCTCTTCGTGAACCAAGCCGCGTCGTCTCTCAATCTCCGAATGCTGCCTCATGGCTGACTCGAGATGAATCGCTCGAACTCTCTCAGAGCCTCAGGGCTTCCTATCTCGTAGAACCTTTCTTCTACGGGAAATGCTAGGAGTTCATCGCGTTTGATTAATTCACCATAGAACTCCTCTTCACTGCATTCCTTTCCTGATGGAACAAGAGCCAGGGCGCGCTTTCTGAGTGCGGATACCCCAAAATTCACCCAATTCATACCCCTGCCACGGCCTTCCTTGTCATAGCGCACGACATGACCACCACTAACGATGACATCGCTCTTACCGTACCTGTCATGGTTCTCAAACACTGCCATCAGCCCGAGTCTCCCCGAATTGAGAAGGACCCTCATGATACTCCGATAGTCGGCCCGCAGGTAGGCGTCGCCGTAAGTGACGAAGAAACATTCCTTGAGGAGTGGTTCAGCTCCCTTCAGCGCGCCAGCTGGTCCCATCAGTTTCGGCCCATCGTAGCTGTACTTGACCCTGACTCCCCATTTGCTGCCGTTCCCAAAGTAGCCTTCCACCTTCTCGCCGAGATGACCGACGCATAGCACGAAATCGCGTATGCCATTTCGTCTTAGCAGGCCAATCTCATGCTCGAGGAATGGCTTTCCGTTCACTGGGACCATCGGCTTTGGGACGGTTTGCGTCAAACGCCCTAGCCGAGTCCCCCGACCTCCGGCCAATATGGCGGCTTGCAACTCAAGAGGGCCTTCTGGTCGCTCGCCTGCGGTCCTAGACGTTGTAGATTACCTTGCTGCCCTCGAAGTCGAACCTGAACCTCACTTCTGTTAGTCCCTGGCTGGCAAGGGCAGCCCTGACTTTCTCCCTCCCCTCCTCGCAGTAGAGCATGAGGAAGCCTCCTCCCCCCGCTCCGACCAGCTTTCCGCCTAGGGCCCCGTTCTCTCTCGCGATGGAGTACCACGAATCAATATGGTCAGTCGTCATGCTGTCCGAGATGCCACGCTTCACCGTCCAGTGCTCGTGCAACAGTTCTCCGAATCTCCTTAGGTCCCCGGCTTCGAGGGCCTTCTTACTCTCTAAGCCGATTGCCTTTATGGCGTGCATCTTCTCGACTGTCTCGCCATCGCCTTCAAGGACTCTCCCCTGTTGTTTCCCAAGGATCTTCCCTGCGTTCCGGGTAATCCCCGTGTAGAACATCATTATCACGTACTCCAGCTCGGACAGCGTGTGTTCTGAAATGTCGAGCTCTTTGGATGTGACATTCCCCCGTGTGTCTATCTCATAAGATCTGATACCCCCGAGACTGGCCGTGTATTCATCCTGTTTTCCCGAGGGTTCGTGTAGCCGGTTTAGGGCGATGTCACAGGCTATCTCTGCAATCTGTTCGGGCGTCTTGACTATTCTCTGGTGTGCATAGAGCGCATTGAGCAGCCCTACCGTAAAGCTCCCTGAAGATCCAAGACCAGTCGCCGCTGGCACGTCGGCTAGCGACACAATCTCAATCTTGTCTCTCAGGTTTAGGAGCTTTAGCGCCTCTCTCACCAGCGGGTGACGTATGAAATCAGGCGAGTCAACGATTTCTGTCTTGCTGTAGCTCAGCCTTATCCCTGGCTCGAACCTATCGTTCACGACTATGTGCATGTACTTGTCTACCGCCCCAGAAATGAAGAAGCCGCCATACTGGGTGTAATACGCGGGAAGGTCTGTCCCGCCCCCTCCGAGCGACAGCCTGAAAGGGGTTCTTGATACAATCAAAGAAGCTATGGACGCTCCAACTCCCCAGTTCCACCTCAAATATTTAACCAATCTCTAGAGGAGAAATGACCTTCCATCTCGTGCAGAGCGTTGAGGATGACTGCGGAACTGACAGATTTAACTAGACCCGATCAGGGTCAAAACTCGTCGAATTGTCCCGGACACACGAGTACCTTGAGGAGGTTTCCAAAATTGCCGCAAAGCTTGACAGAGGGTCGATAGACGACGCCATAGGAATCCTCTATGAGGCCTGGAAGAACGACAACCAAGTCTTCACCGTTGGTAACGGAGGTTCCGCTTCTACTGCGACTCATCTAGCATGCGACCTCAACAAATGGGTGTCGGACGAGGCGGTTAGGAAGTTCCGTGCGTTCTCCCTCGTGGACAACATCCCACTCGTGAGCGCCTTGACAAACGACAACGGATGGGGTGACGTTTATTATGAGCAACTCCGGAATTTCTTTAGGAGGGGAGACGTACTGGTGGCCATAAGCGTCCACGGAGGCTCGGGGAGCGACAAAGCTGGCCCCTGGTCCCAGAATCTGCTCAAAGCCGTGAAATATGCAAAAGACAACGGTGGGAAGGTCGTCGGGATGTCCGGGTTCGATGGCGGAGTGTTGAAGACTGCCTCAGATGCGTGCATAATTGTCCCAGCGAATTCCACCCCTCACGTTGAGGGAATGCATTTAGTCCTGACACATCTCATGTGCGAACAGTTGAAGGGCCTCATTTCGTCTTAGGGAAACTGGCGGAAGCCTTCGACCTACTGGCTTCATGTGCTCGGCAAGAATGTACGGTCCTCAGACCTGGCAAGGAATGCGGCCCCGAGGCACCTTCAGATCTGCCCGGATGTGCAGGAGTTCACTGCTAGTCTCGGGTCTTCTTCGCTGCCCCTGCGTCTTGGGATTCCAGGCTCCGCAAGAGGTCCGAGACCTGTTTGAGAGACGGAAGCATGAAGTCTGGTTTTGCGTCTTCTCTTTCGATCATTGTACTGAGGTAAGTCGTTAGGTGCCCGAGAAGGATTGTCCTGCAACCCGCAGCTCTTCCTGCCTTCACGTCGACTAGTGCGTCGCCTACGAAGAAGGAATTGCCGAGGTCAAGGTCGTGCTCCCTGGCAGCTCGAAAGAGCAGTCCTGGCCTTGGCTTCCTGCAATCGCAGTCCAGCCTGTATTTGCGAATCATAGCGTCAGGGTGATGAAGACAGTAGTATTCTGCGTCGAACGAGCATTCATGCCTTGCAAGTTCCTTCCTGACCTTCTCATTCATCCTCGTAAGTTCTGAAAGCGTGAATTGGCGCTTGGCCACACCAGGTTGGTTGGAGACTAGTATCGCTTTGAAACCGAGCTCCCTGACTCTCCTTACTGACTCGCCCGCGTACGGGAAGAGTCTGAGCTGCTTCGCAGACCGGGGACTCCCAACCCGTCCATCTTCCGGGTTGTACTCCAAGTCGTTCAGAACCCCGTCGCGGTCGAGGAATACTGCTCTGCTCTTCTTCATTTCATGTGTCCTGGATCTGGCCGAATCGTTGTCGACCTATCCGCTCTTCTGAGACTTTATTTCTCTTGCGACCCCAAACGATTGAGTGCGCCTTACCCTGGCGCTGACACAGACGAGAACCTAGCAAATTCTTATAGTCTCGTATGTGAAAGCCCGTAAGTAGGTTTGCCCGTATGGTGCAATTCTTTCTAGATACTGCCTCATTGAAGGAGATCAAGAAGTTCACTCGTTGGGGGATAGTCGATGGGGTCACAACAAATCAGAAGATTTTCCTGTCCGAAGGAGGGGTCGATTTCAAGCGGCGTATTCTGGAGATCTGTGATCTCGTCAACGGGCCTATCAGCGTGGAGACGACAAAGAGTGCAGTATCGGAACTCCTGGCAGAGGCGAGGGAATATTCTTCGTGGCACGATAACGTAGTCGTCAAGGTTGCCATGCACGGTGACGGCAGGGGGTTGCAAGTAGTGCGACAACTCGCGAAGGAAGACATCAAGACGAACATGACCGTCATGATGACCTTCAACCAGCTGATCCTCGCCGCGAAGGCGGGCGCGACGTATGTCTCGCTCTTCTGCAACAGATCAAAGGAGGCCGGTGAGAACCCGGCGCAAATAATCAGGGAGTATGTGGCGGTAGCAAGGGAAAGTGATCTTTCCGCGAGGCTGATAGTTGGGAGCATCAGGACCCCAGAAGACGTTGCCCTAGCTGTGGCGGCAGGCGCCCACGTCGTTACTGTACCCGCCAAGATTCTGACACAGATGCCCTTCAACAAACGGACGGAGGAGACAATCGAGGAGTTCGACAAGGCGTGGCAGGATTTTCTCGCGATGAGAAAGGGCGAGACTGTTAAGTGAAGGCGATGGGAGACCACGCTGAGAAGAACAGGCTCTCGGACACTTCTTCTGTTTCGTATCGGGCCTTGCCCTCGTCCTTTCCTTAGCTGGAATATGGTACTTAGCTCGGCGCCAAACGAAGTCAGATGACCAGGTTGCACCTTCAATCGACTGACTCATGCACACGAACCCAAGAGGCCGCATGAGAGGATGAAAAGGGCGTTAGTCACTGGTGGGCTAGGATTCATCGGCAGTCACCTTGTCGACCGGCTGCTCCACGACGAATGGCAAGTTGTAGTCCTCGACAATCTTCATACGGCTCATCGCTCCAATTTGGGTCATCAGAAGGGCAACTCTCGCCTGAAGGTGATTGAGGGAGACATAAGGAACCTCGAAACCGTTTCGAAGTGCTCGCGGGGGTGTGACGCCGTCTTTCACTTCGCTGCGCACGCGCTAATGCGAGTCAGCCTTCGCAATCATCGGGCAGACCTCGAGCACAACATCGTCGGCACTCTGAATGTCCTCGAAAGCATGGTAGCGAACAATATTCCAGATTTTGTCTTCGCTTCTACATCCGCCCTCTACGGCGAGGCAGAAGTCACTCCGACCCCCGAGACCTATTCAGGCATACAGACGTCCCTGTACGGGACTGCTAAGCTCGCAGGGGAGGGGTACGCTTCCGCGTTCACGGAGTTCAGTCCTACCAAGGTCTGGGCTTTCAGATTCGGGACAGTCCTCGGAGAAAGATGCAGGAGGGGGGCGATTTGGGACTTCACGCACAAGCTACTCAAGAACCCCGCTGAACTGGAGATCCTTGGCAACGGAAAGCAGAGCAAGGACTACTTGTCCGTGAAGGATTGTATCGACGGAATCATGCTTGGTTATGAGAGGAGTTCAAACCATGTGAACATCTTCAACCTTGGCCTCCAGGAGCAGACCACGGTCGATGAACTTGCAGACATAGTAATCGAGGAGATGGGTCTTTCGAAGGTGAAGAAGAAGTACACAGGTGGTGTGCGAGGATGGGTAGGCGACAACCCCGTGGTCTACCTGTCAACAAGAAAGGTTCGAGGACTCGGTTGGAAGCCGAAGATATCTCCTACTGACGCGATAAGACTGACTGCGAAATGGACTCTTCGAGAGGTCGGCCGGCAGGAGAAGTAGTGCATGATGCCTGGTCATCCAGAATGCCAAGAGTCGCAGTAACAGGCGGCGCCGGCTTCCTCGGCAGCCACATTGTAAGGAGGCTAATAGACGATGGCTGCGAAGTGTCGATCATAGACAACTTCTCATCGGGTTCAATTCGAAACCTCGTGGACTTAGGGATAAGGCAGAAGTGCTCAATAGGAGACCTGCGGGACTATCAGTTCGCGAAAGAATCTCTTCGTAACGCCGAAACGGTCTTCCATTTTGCGGCGGAAGTCGGGGGTGTGAGTTACCTTCATGGCACGAACGCTCGGGAACTCGCTGCACTGCAATCCAACCTCATCATCGACGCCAACGTGTTCAAGGCGTGTCTCGAAGCCGGCGTCCGAACCGTGATTTTCGCTTCGAGCGTCTCCGTCTACCCGATCGACGAGCAGCTCGGCTCTTACGTTCAATTCAAAGAAGAGGATTCTGAGCGCAGAGTGAACCCAGAGGGGGGGTACGGCTGGGCGAAATATGTCGCGGAGAAACAGCTCTCCCTCATGCCTGATGTTTCCTACGGTATCGCCCGGATCTTTCACGCTTACGGCAGGAACATCTACTTGAAACCTGACAGAAGCCAGGTAATCGCTTCCCTTATCAGAAAGGCGGTCAAATATCCTAATGAGGATTTCATCGTCTGGGGGGACGGGAGTCAAAGACGCTGTTTTGTCTTCATAGACGATGCGCTCGATGCGCTCATGAGGTTAGAGAAGCATGTCCGAGGGCGAGGGAACCTCACGGTCAATGTGGGGTCTGCGGAAGAAATCACCGTTCGGGACCTTGCCAAACTCGTAATCATCCTCTCGAAGAAGAACATCCCATTGAAGTTCGACGACTCCAAACCCAAAGGCGCTCTTAGCAGGAAGCCGAACCTGGAGAGAGCAAAGAGCGTTCTCGACTGGAGTCCGACGACCTCTCTCTCTGGTGGTCTCACGGAGACCTACAGTTGGGCTAGAGAGAGGCTTGAGAAATGGGGAGAGTAGCTTTGAAATCGCCCCGGACGTGACTATTCCTCGTGTTTGTGTCGCGCGCGTAGGGTAGTGTTCGACTGAGACTAAGGAATCTAGCAGCGAGAACGACCCCTGCTCTCAATGTAGTGCGGGGGGTGCGCATTGAACTTTAAGTTCATGTTGCATCCTCAGAGTTCGGCTAGAGGTTCGAGTCGGGGTAGGTATTTGCCAGTTCACATTTGCACGTGCATGGGACCAAGTCCAGAGTTGACCAATCACAACTCTTGCACATTCTGACCTAGTCGTGCACGCCGCTCCGATGTATTCCTATTTCCTGTATCTCTTCGCGCGCGCTAACGTTCCCATAGGATCCCAAGGTGGAAGAACAACGGGTTCGGTGGAGAGAACACTCAAGAGCTCTGGAGAGAGGTATTTTCTTCTAACAGTTATTTCGAAAAGGTATTCGTCGAACCACTCGTCCATCATGCACATGTAGCCTTTGTCCCCAATCTTGGCCCCCCAACTGTTTTCAACCCGCCATTTTCTCGGTTTTCCTGTTTCATCAAGATCCACACCTGTGAGCACCATGGCGTGTGTCATCTCGCTATTCCTGTATTCCAATCTTCCGGCCTTGTCTAGTTTGAATTCTGCTCCGTAGACGAGGTCATAATCATACACGTTCAAATCCATTGCGCCCATCTCTGTTTCCAGCATCTGACCAACGTCACAGCCAAACCAAACCGCGTGGTTGTCCTTTATCATTTCGACGGCAGCTTTCTTCAGTGTTTCAATATCGACGTTCAAGTAACGAACCTGACGTCCACCAATGACGTTGCCAAGATATTTCACCGTGTACGCCTTGTTGTAGGGCTTGTCCTTTGTGGGGGCGTTTATCAGGCAGACTAGATCATCCAGGTCAACGTCCACATACTTCTTGTAGAACTCTCTGGGTGTCATATTGCCATCCCTGTGGAATACATTGACTTTGTCTCGCCATTCCCAGTAAAAGTTGAACGGAGGCTTGCCTAAGTGAATTGCAAGCATTCGATAGAACTCCTCAAGTAACTCGCACTTTGACTTTCGCAATTCCTCTACAGAAGAACCCTGGGCATGCATGTCTCTGAGCGACTTCGCATATTCCCTCAGCTTGGAGACTAGCAGAGTGTTCATAGAATCGGAATCACTGCTACTGATCGTCTCAGGCATGAAAGACTTCGGCACAACCCCGTATTTTTCTACGAGATTCACGAACATGTCCCACTGTCCGCCATCGGGAAGCGGATCAGAGAGAAGGAACAGGATCGTCCGTTCGTCAAGTGGCTCATCCCTGGTCTCGATGATGCTCTCAAGGAAGTAGTTCGCCTTCTCCAATTTATCCCAGAACATCTGGTAGACCTCGGAGAGTTCAAAGGTCTGAACCTTCAGCTTTTTCATGGCTTCCAGGCTAAGGAGACTGAGCCCGGAGAATAGCCAGCACCGCCCTGACGCCTCTTGATTGGTAGCCTCCGGTGACTCGATGAGATTGCTGAACGTGTAGTTAATTCGATCGACTTCTTTTCGACTCAAAGCCACCGCTGCAATACCGTTCTGGGTGACCGCGTTCAACGCGAGACGATTCTTAGGGTCACTATCAAAAGATGCTAAGAATCGTTTGGTATCTTCATTCGTGAGGCTTTCCTTCATGGTATCTCCTGACTGGAATATCGCTGTTTTGAACTTTCTCGCCTTGACTCCGAGTACTAGCCTCCCGCAAAACAAGGACCTGCACCTCAAGCCAAAATAGTAGAGATATTTACCCAGAGACCGCGTCGTTGGAACTCAAGCGGAGCCTGTCCTATTTTGACCTGATGAACATCGTCGTGGGGGCCATCATCGGGAGCGACATCTACATTGTCCCCGGCCTCGTTGCAGGCCTGATCGGGCCCTTCGCACTAGTGGTCTGGATCATCGGTGGGGCGATTTCAATGGTACTGGCGATGGTGTTCGGATACTGTAGCTACTATGTCCCGAATGTTGGAGGCTCGTTCGCTTTCGTATCAGAAGCCTTTGACGATTTCTACGGGTTCATCGCGGGATGGAGCATGAGCATCGCGGAGATCATCGCGCTCCCCGTCTTTGCGATAGTCTTCACGAATTACCTCCAGTACTTCGTTCCTTTGTCGTACGGGGAACAACTGCTGATCAGGATCATCTTCATCGTGGCACTTACCACGGTCAACATTGTCGGTGTCAAAGCGGCAGGCCGACTCAACGACGTCCTGACTCTCGCAAAGCTTGCTCCTCTCCTTCTCATAATCTTCATTGGTATCGGGTCCATCGTACTCAGACCCACACTGCTCGGAAATTACACACCATTCGCGCCGGCAGGCCTGAGCAACTTCGGTACTGTCTTGGTGTTGATCTTCTGGGCCTATGCAGGATTCGAGCTTGGTGTCCTTCCTGCTAGTGAAGTCGTCGACCCGAAGAAGAACGTCCCCAAGGCAATGATAACCGGCATGGCGATAGTGATATTCTTCTACGTCGTGACCAACTTTGCGGTCTTCGGAGTGGTCAGTTCCGCTAAGCTCGCGAAGAGCCCCATACCCCTCATACTCGTCAGTACGGTCCTCCTCGGTTCAGCTGGAGCCGCCATCACTGGCGTCGGCGCTCTCGCTTCTGTCTCGGGCACGGATGAAACAGAGGTTATGGGCACGGCCCGTCTGATCTACGCAATGTCTGGCGATGGATTGCTCCCGAAAGGACTCGGCAAAGTTCACCCCCGGTTCAAGACGCCCTACGTCGCGGTAATCATCGAGGGCGTGATCGCTTTGGCGCTCGTGCCATTCTCCGGGATTTCAACACTCATATCATTCGCAGTCTTCAACCTCGGGGTCTGCTACCTCCTCGTTTGCCTCGCCCTGTCCGTTCTGAAGAAGAATGACGAGCACGGCCTTCGCGGTCAAAACATACTTCCGTGGCTGGGGGTCGGGATTAGTGCATATCTGCTCTACTCCACTTCTTTCTTAGACAAGGCTATTGGGTCGACAGCGATCCTGCTGGGGATCCCAATCTACCTCTATTTCTCCAAGAAGACAGACGTTCATGAGCTCAGGCACGAATTCGCATCAGAAGAAGCTGTTCTCTCTGAGAATTTGGAGAGACAGAACAGATCCTTGGCGAAACTCGTAAAGCTGTTCACAGCAGCATACAGGAAGATAAGGCGAGAGTAGAACCTTCTCGAGTCGCGAGAATCTCCAGAAACGGTTTCTTCCTACCCCGTTGGTAGCCAGGCGCGGCGCACGCGCTCACAAGTTATGTGCGGTGTCTGCACACCAAACCTTAGGTTCGTATCCCATCCAGCTCCATGATTTGTTGGTTCTCTCATATGAAGTCTAGTGCGGGGGGTGGGACTCCAGCCCAGCATGTTGGGCGGGAATCTGCACAACCGACTCCTTTCAGGTGAATAGAGTGCGGTGGCTCTGGTGCATTGACGAGGCTTGACTGATTTGGGCGTTGGGGTGGGGCAACTCGGGGCTTGGAGGTTCTCTCACTCCGCCTGAGGTTCAGAGACTAAGAGAGATTGCATTAGCTGGCAGGGAACTGGAAGGTCTCTTTTGATAGAGGGTTGCGAAGAAGACCGACCCCATGACAGCGATGGACATCCCGACGTAGTTCAGGGTGAAACTGGGTTGAGTGCTCCCACCCAAATAGATAGGGCCACCAATACATATGTCACCTGTTGGAGGGCACTGCCACTGCCAAATCGGTTGTGAGTGAACAACGGTCTGTTGAGTCCCGAACGCGGTTAGCATGATGCCGACTGCCATGAGCACCAATCCGAGCATCGCGACGGCCTTCCTCATAGTTGCGATTGAAGGGAGAGTGTCACTTACGGCTTTGGGGTCGTAGCCTTGGCTCTGTCCCGTCTTTAGTTGGTCAGAAGGGCTGTCCCAGAATGGTTGGTCAGACAGAGGACGCGCTCAGAGTCGGGGAAAACCACAGTTCCAATACGACGAATCATCGGCGGGATTGACTGTGGAGCCGGTGGTCACTTCGATTCCAACATGACCTATGACTGCTCCGCATTGGAAGAAAGCGAAGGAAGGAGAAACCCAAGCCGAGTAGTCCTGTCCTCCGCCAAAGTTTGCCGTCGTTCTGGGCAGAAAGGGCAAGAAGAGAAATGCGACTACAGCTATGACGAGAACTGTGACTATGAGCCAGTTCCTTTTCATCTGTCGGACAAGGGCGAGCAGTGACTAATAATGCTTGTTTCAGAACGATTCTGTTAGCTCTTTTGCACGGATGAGCTGTCAGACATTCGTTTCCTGACGGCCTCCTTGACCCTTTGTGTGGCATCCCACCAAACGCGATGAGCCTCCTCAGCTTCACTGTATGCCTTCTGCCAATTCGCAAAGGCTTCCCGTCTCTTGGGCTCTGCCTCGTAGTAATACACCCTGAACCTCTCCAGAAGTTCCTTTCTTTCCTCCTCGGTCTCCCCTCTGTCTTCAGCCATGAATGCATCAAACTCTTTCCTCTGCTCCTCCCACTTCTTTGGGTCGGCCTTAGCATCAGCCTCCTCGAACGCTTCCGCAGTGTCCCTTGTGTCCCGGCCAAGCCCCACGAGGATGGGGAATAGTTGCGCTCGAGGCATGGGATAGGGGGTCTCCCATTCGATTTCTGCCCACTTGCCAAGAGGTTGCGAAGTCCTTATGGGAGTCACCTTCGCCGAATAGAGGTCTTCTCCATCCTTACGGATTTCACCCGAAGAAATACCCCGAAGACGGGACAGAACCGTGCCGAGGGTCCTGAGCGCAGATTCGACCCTCTTGCGGTAGCCGTGTATGTCTGCGGTCATCACCCGACATAATGTTGGCACTTTGGACTGCAAACGACGGTGCGGTTGCGTTCGGGATTGGAAGTCAGCAGAAGTTGACTCACCTACCGTAATTAGGTCAATCGATTTTGACTTCACTCTGCGCGGTCGCACTTTGAACCGCAGTAGGGTGTGCGGTCGCCGGGATTTGAACTTCGTTAGGTTCAAATCTCATCACTTCATTATTATTCTGTAGCTCCGTATGCTCTCTTTATCCGAGCGATTCCGTCAAATCTTCTTATGAGGCTGACGACCGACTTTCCTGTCAGGTTCTCCCATTCTTCCCCTTTGGCTATGGAATCCCTCATCAATGTGGATGAGATGTCGCCTTTTCTCTCAAAGCTGACAACCTTCACTCGATTCCCGACCAATCTGGCTATCGTTTTGTGGTCCGTGAACAGGATCTCGAACTTGCCACATTTCTCGAACAGGTTGTCGATGGATGAGGCCCAAGAATTGCCATCCTCGACCGCGACGACATCTTCCACCTTGATGTCTTGCTCCTTCAGGTAGCCCTTCAGCATCTTCACCCTTTCATCTCCGCTGAATGGATTTCGTTTCGTATTCTTGCTTTCTGCATTGCCTACGGCGACTATCAAGAGATCCACCTTCTTCACCAGTCTTTTTACTAAAGCGATATGCCCTTTGTGTGGTGGATTGAATCTTCCCCAATATACTCCCACTGTCTTCTTCATGTTTGACTTGTCACCCATTGAACTGATGTCTGCTTAAGGTTGCCAAGTTCACTTCCAGTCTGTTTGACAGCGTCGAAGGGCCTCTTAGATTACCCGAACGGAAAAGAAGTGCGGTCGCCGAATATAATGGTTTGTAGTTCAGAGTGGGTTCTGGTAACTTGGCTGGAGGTTAGCCATCTTGGTTCGTCTCCCTGTTAACTGACTGGAGTTTTGCTCTTCTCTCTTCATCCAACTTCATTGCCTCACTCCTGTATCGCTCCTTGCTTACCTGGGGCTGGGTCGGTAGGTAGATTACAAGCAAGCCAAGGACTGAGAAGAGTGAGATGAACGCCCCGATGACGGCCAAAGGCGGAATCGGGTCGGGGTTATATCGCCGCGACCACGGCAACCACACCGAAGGCCAGCACAGCAGTAAGGCTCAACCAGTACGCTACCTTCCAGTATCTGTTCGAAGTGTATGCCCCCATTATCCGACGGTCCGACCCGAGCAACCCCATCAGGACTCCTGGGCCGACGAGCACGAAGACGAAGACCACCATGAGGCCGAGGACCAGCGAAAGAGGCTCGGGATAGAGAATCGGGATGGCCACGGCGGGGAGCGATTCCGCCAGGTAGACCCACAGGAAGCTACTCTTCTTCCAGCCCATCGTATCGACCACGGCCCAAGAGCTGCCAAGAGAGATGACCACCAGCGCAAGGAACGCCGCCGCCACCAGGCCCACCGCGAAGACGTAAGGCGCATAGGAGCCCGCGATTGATGAGAGGGCAAGAGAGAGAGCCTTCGGATCCGCAAAGTTGAGGGACGAACTCAGACCAGAGGTAGCCATCGCAATGACCACCATCCCGACCTCGCTCGCCACCGCCCCCACCAGCGTCTCCGTCCTCATCGTCCACAGGCGTGTGGTCCTCTTCTCAGCGGTGGCCGAAGCCTGATAGAATAGCATGAAGGGCATCACGACCGCACCCGCGCACGCGGCGAGCAGGAAGAAGTAGTGGGGTTCCGCGCTGTAGTAGAAGGGCCCTGACGCGACGAAACCCCTCGCGAAGAGAGAGCCAGCATAGGCGACGATCAACACGGCCGACACCGCAAGCAGGGCCTTCTCGGTCGTCAGATACTTCCTCCTGACGACCACGGCGGCGTACGCCACGTAGGCGATGGGCACAGAGACGATGGGCGGGACGCCGATGAGTTCCATCCCGACCGCGATCCCTGCGTACTCGGCGACGTAACTCACGATGCTTACCGTGGCCATCGGAAGGCTCGCGAGAATGGCAACTCTCTTGGAGTAATTCTCTCGAATGACCTCACCCAGCCCCTTTCCCGTGGCCATCCCCACTCGACCACTCGCCTCCTGAATCACGAAGAGAGGGACAATCAACAGCAGGAAGAACCAGATTAGGCCGTATGAGTAGGTCGCCCCGACTGTCGCCGCCGTCAACACGCTCGGCGCATCGACATCGGCGATCATCACGATCCAAGCGGGCCCAAAGGACTGAGCGAACTCCCTGAGTCTGCCTGGGACCACGACGGGCGGTCGCCCTCTCGCCTCTATAATGCGTTAGGGGGCTTCTGGCGCGGACTTGAACTGGGGAACCGTCAGAAGGCTTCGGATGTCTTCTTGGAAGCTGGGAGGGTTCAGAGTTGCAGAGAAACCGCGCCTCAGAGATTCGATTTGCCACGTCTCTCCTTGTAGGCGGACAAGGCATTCGGAAACACGCGGTTCTCCTCGGCTTCGGTGTGCTTTTCGAGCATGATCTTCAGGCTCGCCTCGTTCAGAGCAAGTTCATCTGGTGATAGTGAGGCGAGTTTCTTCACTTGTTCCATCAGCTGGTAGATGGGACGGTGTTGGCGGAAGACCACGATTGCCTCGTCTGCGCCTTTCACCCCGTAGGCGTCTATCAACAGGTGCAGGACCTGCGCCTCTTCGTCAGCTATATGCTGTCGAAACAAATGGTCCAGCTCTCCCAGTACTTCAGCTGCCGATGAGTACTCTCGACCCTCTACCGATTTCTTGAGGCGTGCCAGCTCCTTCCTGATTTCAACGTGCTCGGCTATCAAAACCGAGATGAGTTCTTCGAACCCAATCCTTCGGGGCGTTACTGGGGTCACGCTGACAAGGTCAGGCAATCTCGTATTAAGTCTCCCGAACAATCTTGGAAGTTCGCTTTTGGAGAGAATCAAGGATGCTCTTCAGGGGCCAGCCCGAGGACGGGGGTCATCGACCGAGACAGGCATACGGCTCAAGATTGAAAAGACACGAATCCCTAAGCAAGCGCAAAGAATTGAGGAAAGCTCTCTTGGCCGTCGCATTGGTCGGGTTTGCCCTATTCGCGGTGTTCTATCTACCCGTAGTCCCAATCCCTGCCGAATCGCATGTCTGCGGACTTCCCCCGAGTCCAAACGGCTGTGGCTGTGATGGCTATTCTGAATCGATTTCTGAATGGCTCATTGGAATCGGCTATCGCCCGCTTGTTGCATGCTATGTTCCCTGACCTTAGGCCTACCAACCAAACTGGAACAACTTCCCAAACCAACTACAGATGGAACAGAACGCCCGATTAGCCCACCACCCCATCTGGGACACCTTCACTCACCACCCCGAAGACGGGGCAGAACCTGCGAAACGGTTCTGTTGCGTTCATGGGTGCTGGGAATCCTCCCTGTTGCGTCTCTGGTGCTGAGCGTTCTGCATCCTCCACTTGAATAATCGCAACAAGTTTCTTGCCATCCACGCCACTGTAGCCCCCACGGCCACCATGATTACCCCGAGTGCCCCGTAGTATCCAACTTGCGCTCCGAAAACCTGCGTAAGAATCAAACCGACCGTGGCAGAGCACAATGCCGCGACCATCAGGTAGGCGAACAGATGCCACAGGTTCATGTTGGCCTTCAGCCATTCTCTCTCTGAAACCTCTGACTCAGTTGTACTGTTCAATCCGACTTGCTCCCCTCTGAGAAGTGCTTGGCGTTCTGGATGGGAGTCAGCCATTTATCCTCTCCCTCGACCACGATTCCCGCCCTCTCTGCTGGTGTGGCTCCGTTCAGGCTTTCATGCGGCCTGACGAAGTTGTGGTAAATCTGATAGCCCTTAAGAATGGGTGTGTTCGTTTTCTTCAATCAGCGCATGACCTTCTCCGACTGTCAAAAGTCTGGGGTGGTTAAATGGGAAGGAGGATTGACACGAGCCGTTGACAAGCCGAAAGAAGAGGGCTGTGCGCATAATAGGTGTGATTGGACTATTGACATGGTTGGTGGCATTCATACGGATAGCGTTCCTATCGGGACCTACTTGGCTGGCTGACGACCTTTGGGCCCTTGGCGCAGTCCTATTGCTGACGGCGGTTATACTCTGGCGGTCTTGGAAGGATTCCAAGGGTTAGGACATTCCCCCATCACTTGCGTTAGGTTGATGCCCGACCGCATCGTTCCGAATCACTTTTTCTTGATACTATCGACCTTGCGGTAGATTAACACAACAGCAAGGACTGGGGATCATCAACCGAGCCAGGGATAGCCATGAGTACGCTCGGTCTCCCCCTTCAGAGATAATAGTGGAGGTCCCAGCCCGTGCTACAGAATCTGCGTTAATGCGGCACCTGCGTTAAGGCACCTGCCATCGTCCAGCTCTGATGTGGGTCTTGCTCTTTCAATCGACTACCGAATAGAAAAACCCAAAGGAGGTGGCTACGACATTCTTGCGGTGAAGTCTGGCAGAGACGCGCTGGATGGGAAAGGCCCCAGCCGAGAAGTGCGGAATCAAGATTGAAGGCGAGAACAAGTGGATGGAACTGCTTAAGAAATCAACAGGCCACTCGCGGAAGGATGGACATCCAAGAGAAGCCTAAGACGCTCCAATTCCATCGAATATTCGTCGCGGTCGGAGTCGCATTTGCCATCCTCGCATCAATTCTCACAGGGTTCTCTATTCTGTTTTACGCGGCCGCCAAGGGTGATTATAACATGGTTTGCGTCCCTTCGAACGGTTACCCTGCCATTCCACGCTGCGTGTCCGACCTCAATTCAATGAATCTCTTTGAAGCTCTGACTGGAATTGGCTTCTCACTCATGGCTCTCGGACTCTATCTCAATCGGCGAATACAACCGATACTCTTGTTCCTTGTGATGGTTATGGTCATGTTGGGCTTATTCGCCTTCATTTCATTTCTCTGAGAGAGAACGACGAGAAGAGACCACCCATCCTGAAACACCCACCTGAAACGCCTACCCGCCACTCAAAGACGAGACAGAACCCTTCTGAAGGTTCTGCTTCGTCTGCGGGGTGGTGACGAGGGGTGCTTCAGTTGGGGTGGTGGTTGTAGAGCGTCAGAGTTATCCCCAGTGTGCCACGGTTCGTCGTAGTGCGAGATGACGGGATTGTGTTCTGACGCGTCTTCTTTTTGGAGAGACGAGAGATAACGGCGAGCGCAAGTGCCAATAGCACATAAGATGCAATCAAGGGATAGAGCATGTCGATTTGACCCGCATACGCTATCACGAACATCAGACCAGGCAGTAAGGCGAGGATAACCGAATAGATGACTTGCGCTATCCGAACCTGTCTCGGGCTAACCGAGGAGTCACTTAGTCGAACCATTCGGACCATCAGAAGGATAGAAATGATATTCGCCGCAAGCATAATTCCGAGGAATGTGAATGATATCAAGGACTGTCCGAAAGTAAACCAGTATTCGGACCACCCCAGTATAAGCAGGAGTGTAATAATGGGAAAGAGGACGCGTTGTAGGTTCAACTTAGGTTATCCCGTATGCGGGGCCAAAAACAAGGTCGGCCTGACTTTTAAGATGCGCTCTTCACCGCGCCACGAAGTAAGGCGAGCCACTTGTCCCTGCCTTCGATTCCGATTCCCGCCCTTTCTGCGGGTGCCTGACTCTCTAACGCCATGTGAGGCTTCACGAAGTTATAGTGAATCCTCTGGCCTTCCGCGAGTGGAGTCTTCATGCTCTTCCACCCACGCTGAACCTTCACACGCTCTCTTACTGTTCCGTTGAGCCTTCCCAGCACCCATGAACGCAACAGAACCCTTCAAGGAGAATAGTTCTTTTAGGGCGTGTCGGCCCGACGACTCAGCTCCGAGTCTTCGGGTCTTCTTCTTGTTCTGCGATTGGCTTCCAGTCAATCAGGAAGGATGGTATCGGTTCCCCCGCCGCCTTCCGTTCCTTGAGGAACTTCTCGCGAAGCGACTCCAACGTCGGGTAAGTGTTATGGACCCAACCGCAACTCTGACACCACCAACCGATCGGTGTCCACCGCCGTCTTCGGAGATCTGGCCTTGATCCGACCGTCATCCGTGCGTATGTCGCAATCACACCGTGGCGGCGACACCTCGGACAGATCTTCCGACCCCTCAAATCCAAGCCTCCGCTCCTGGATGCCGTTCTCCCGACCTACCCCTTGGCAACTGGTAGGCCTGCCCAGACAGGTGGCGTTCTCGTCCTCCTCACTTCACAACCCTCCCTCCAAGCGCGTCGCTCGTCAAACGCTCGACGCCTCGACTGTCTTCACAAGTCTCGTCATCGTCTCGATGAGTGAACCGTTCTGGTCGAGATTGACTCTGGCGATTGTCTCCAACGTCGCCAGCCTCTCCTCGATTGCAGACTGCCTCCTGTCCAAGGCCTGGAGGGCCGTAGCGTTCCTCTGGAGCCTCTCCAATGCTAACTCCTTGAAGCCGATTTCTCTTTCAGCGAAGCCCTTCAGGGGTTCCTTGACGTGATCACGGGCGACTTCAAACCTGATGAGTTCGGGAGTCTTGGAGTAGACCCGAAAGGTCTCCTGCGCTTCCCTGAGGGTGACGCAGATCCCTCCTTCGAGACGCATCTCGGTCTGACAGTCGACCCCGAGATGAATCTGGACGATCCACCAATCGGGCGAGGGCGGGACCTCCACACCTAAGGATTCGAGGTAGGCTCTGATGCCACCCAAGTAGTCGGTCAGACACAGAAAGGAGATGGAATCCGTCCTCAGGACCTGCTCAGGCTGGGTGCAAGTCACCTGGACGTTGACCGTGTTGAGCGTAGAGCCAGGCGGATTGTGCTGGACCTGAATGGTCACAGTCCTCATCTCCCAGCGTTCTCTATGGATGCAGGATCGCGCCTGGCTGATGGACTCCCATCCCGTTTGCGACTCGACGCGTTCGTAGAGGTCCTCGACTTCGAACTCCAGGTTCAGGCTGTGAAACTGTCTCGCCATCTCGGGGCTGTGCAGGGCCGCATCTCGGATCAGACTCCCGAAGTCAAGTGTGGCTTTACCCCCCCTGGGGCGTTCTTCTCCAGTTGCCGTGCCTTCCTGTGTCGGCATGTACCAGCCTTGACTGACCCGTCTCAGCAGCCCTTGTTTTGTCAGCGATGAAAGGGCGTTTTGGACGGTCTTAGGCTTCAGTCTGGCTTTGGACGAAGTCGATTCATAATCCGAGATGTCACGCGCACAGACCTCCCGCTTTTCGGATTTCCGTATTTGGACGACCCTTGCCAAGACCTCCTGCTGGGAGGGCTTCAATCCAGCACCATACGATTTCCCCAGGCTGGGGAAGATGTCCCCGTCGGTTGGGGAAGAACCATTGTGGGCGGGTTCCGTCTTCAACGGTCCTCTGCTCCGTCATGCTCGATTAACGCTCGGCGAACTTTGGAGGTATAGGCTTCGAAGTCGTCTCGGAATTTCTGAAGCTCCTTCTCAAAATCGTCCAGCTTGTCTATCAGTTCTTGGTCCGTCGTGCGAACTGGGGTACTGACGACCCTCCCCCGCGGAAGTGCTGGTGTGTTAAGGCACCTGCTATAACGGGCCTCCTCCTTCATCACCAGTAGTGCAACCGTTCTCTTTTAAGACTTGCGTTTCTTATCAAGAACGAGTGGAGAACTTGGGAATATCCCAAGTGCCAAGGCATGAACATGTAATTATTATGGCAGGTGCGCTAAGGGAGTGCGACTCTTGGTGAGGCGATCTTCAGGACTTCGGTGAGAGGATTCGTGCTTCGACCAGCTTCCTCAAGTCGCGATAGTCGACCTCGATCTTCCCCAACCTGTCTTGCAACGCGACGTTCTCCCGCTCGAGCTGGCCGACCTTCTTGTCGCTGACGACGATTTGTTTCTCAAGTTTGTTCTTGAGTTCCACCGCCTCAGAGATCGTGACGTGCGGGACAGCCTTCAGATACTCTCTGAGATATTCGTCATCAGTCGGCTTGTAGTAGCTCGAAAGATAGCCCATCATCTTCTTCACGGCGACCTCGATGACGCCGCTCCCTTGAGCCTGAGACTCGAAGAACTTTCGGAAGCCGTGGACCTGCTTGAACTCGTGCCTGCCTCTGCCGTTTCGGATTCCTATCTTCTGTAGGAACCTGCCCATCTCGTTGGCTATGGCCTTCGAGCCAAGCGGCCTTGCGATTCTTGGGTCTTGATTCCGTTCCTTTCTGTGCCGATTGTCGTCCCAAACATCGCGTATCAACGGAGAGTCTGGTGCAATGACCTCTCCTATGGACTCCCTGCGTTGCTTGTACTCCAGCAGAGCTTTGTAGAACTCTGGCGTCGCGAACGTGGTGTACTCCTCGGGCGCGTCTCTGTAGACGGTAAGTTTGACGGCGACTATCGTTCCGTCCTTCGTGATGGGCTTTACGTCCTTCCAGGACAGATAACGCCTTTCTTCCTTTTCGGCGACGTAGTCGAAGGCTCCCACCCTGACCCCGCTGGAACACATGAGTAGGACGAGGCATTTCGTCCTGATGTCTGAGTTCTCGACTATCTTCCGAATCTCTTCGGTTGTTGGAGATCTGTCTGAACTCACCTTTCGCGCTTTCGGCATCATCTTGGTGAGTTTGGACCAGTTGATGCCGCTGTCCACGTCGTTCATGTCGAAGAAGTGTTTCAGGGCGTCGGTCAGTTTTCTGAAGTAGGACCCGCCGACCTCCTTTCTCCTCTTTTCAACGTGGTCCAGGACCAGCCGCTCCATCCACTTCGGGTTGTTCTTCGTTCGTCTGAGAAACTCATCAGGTTCGATGTCGATGTCGTTCAGAAACTGACGCAGAGATTTGTAGTAGGTTTCCCGCGTGGCTTCAGACTTGAATCCCTTGACGAACTCGCTGATGCTCTTGCCCTCGAACTTGACCAATCGGTATGGTCGCGCTTCTTGTTCTAATAAGGATTGTTCCCCGCCCTAAATGTAGTGCGGGGGGTGGGATTCGAACCCACGAACCCCTGAGGGACGAGGTCCTAAGCCTCGCGCCGTTGACCAGGCTGGGCGACCCCCGCAGTAAGCCGACGGTTCTTGCGTGAAACTATAATGGT
>Ga0116123_1000465_pt1 | contig 28975 bp, 20 predicted proteins | sample June2015DPH_13_1_3_FD_89727 | JGI IMG/M metagenome (GOLD analysis project Ga0116123, IMG submission 89727) | Peatland microbial communities from SPRUCE experiment site at the Marcell Experimental Forest, Minnesota, USA - June2015DPH_13_100 | ecosystem: Environmental > Terrestrial > Soil >... | reverse complement strand
TCATCGTGGACGTGGGTTACACCGCGCTCGTCGTGCCGCGCAGCGTCATCGCCAACATTTCCAGAACCAGTGACGCAGTAACTCAAATGGCATCAGCCACAGGTTCGCTTCCCAATGTCAATGCGCCGGCACAATTTTATTACACTGGCGGGCGCGCGGCGGGGGCGCGCGATGTGCAGGACCTAGTCAAACAAATCGGCGAGGCCGTCGTGCAGGTGCGCACGCCCGGTGGTCTGGGTTCGGGATTTTTCGTCAATGCGGATGGTTATTTGATTACGAATTTTCATGTCATCCAAGGCGAGACGGAAATTTCCGTCGAGGTTTACCATCTCCATGACGGCCAGCTCGACCGCGAGACCTACAAGCAGGTGCACATCGTTGCCATCAACAAATTCCAAGACCTCGCGCTGCTGAAAATCAAGGACAAGACCGCACCGAAGTTTCAATACGTCACCCTCGGCAATTCGGATGTGTTGAGTGTCGGGGACCCGGTGTTCGCCATCGGCAGTCCGATGGGACTGGAGCGCACGATGACTTCGGGCATTTTAAGCACCAAGACGCGCGAATTGGAGGGCGAACTTTATCTGCAGACGACCGCACAGATCAATCCCGGCAACAGCGGCGGCCCGCTGTTTAACATGGCCGGGGAAGTCATAGGCGTCACGAACATGAAAATCATGTTCGGCGAAGGCCTGGGCTTTGCAATTCCCGTCGAACTGGTGAAAAACTTTCTCGACCACCGCGACGCCTTCGCCTACTCCACCGACAATCCGAACAATCCGTATCACTATCTCGAACCGCCCGGCCGCACCGGGCACGAACCGGCGGAGCAATAGTTTCGGCGCAACTTTTTGTCGCCGCTGAACTTAGATTCATCATGATCCTGCGAATTTTTCGCCTGATTCCCCAACGCACTGCTGGAATTTCTTTTGCAATGCTCGCCGCGATTTTGCTATGCACATCGTGTCGCACGACTCCACAAACACCGCCCGTTCAGGCTGCGATTCCGCCCGCTGAAAACCTGCTGCCGTCGGACACGCTTCTGCTCATCAGCGTGCCCGATTTTTCAGCGCTGCGCGCCACCTGCAGGCAATCGCCGCAGTGGCTTTTCTGGAATGACCCGGCAATGAAGCCGTTCCATGACAAGTTCATGGCCAGGTGGAACGAAAAATTCGTTGCTCCACTGGAACACGATCTCGGCGTCAAGCTCGGCGATTTCACCAATTTGCCGCAAGGCCAGTTGACCTTCGCCGTCACGCAAAACGGATGGGCGGGCGGTGGCGACCCGGTGCCCGGCGTGCTGTTGCTGCTTGATGCCAAAGACAAAAGCGATCTGCTCAAAACCAACCTGACCAGCCTCCGTAAAAAATGGACGGACACGGGCAGGCCGATGCACAACGAAACCATACGCGGCATCTTATTTTCAGTTATGCCCCTTTCCAGCAATGACATTCCGGCGGCGCTTGCCGGTGTATTCCCAAAACACAAGTCTGTTCAGGAACCTGGTGGAAAAACCAAAACGCCGCCATACGGCGAAATCGTCATCGGGCAGTTTGAATCGCTGCTGATTGTCGGCAGTTCAATCAAAGCCGTCGAACCGGTCGCCACACGGCTGACCGGCGGTGCGTTGCCGCCCTTGAGCGACAATCCGCTTTTTGCCGCCGACCGGCTCGCGCAATTTCGCGACGCGCCGCTGTATTACGGATGGCTCAACGCAAAAACCCTTTTTGACGTGTTCGTTCACATTCCGCGGCCGCAGCCGGGTCTTGAAGCACCCGGCCCGATGCCGCAAATTCCATGGGACAAAGTCATTGGCGCGTCAGGACTCACCGGTTTGAAAACCATCAGTTTTTCCTACCGCCAATCCCGTGACGGCGCGCTGGCTGATTTCTTCATTTCCGCGCCAGATACGAGTCGGGAGGGAATCATCAAAATGATCACCTCCGTGCCGAAGGACGCGAACCCGCCGGACTTTGTGCCCGCCGACGCGGTAAAATTCTGGCGCTGGCGCGTGGACGGCCAAAAATCGTGGGCCACGCTTGAAAAAATGCTCGGCAACATTTCACCTGCGGCGCTCAACAGCCTCAACTCGTTTCTCGACATCGCCAACAGCGCTGCACAACAGCAAGACCCCGACTTTGATGTTCGCAAAAATATCATCGGCAATCTCGGTGACGATTGGATCGGTTACCAGAAAAAGGGGGCGGGGACGGCCCCTGCTGATTTGGACAATGCGCCGTCCATTTTCATTTTTGCCGCGTCCAATCCCAACCAAACCGCCCTTGCGATTAAAATTGCGGCCGAAAACATCCTGACGCTCACCGGTTCGCGGGAAAACCCGCCACGGACGCGCGATTTTCTTGGCCGGAAAATTTATACGATTCCCCTGCCATCCCGGCGCACACCGGGAACAAATGCAGTCACATCACCTTCGCTCTACTGCACGGTCAGCGGCGGTTACGTCGCCCTGACCACGGATGTTTCCATGATTGAAGAATATCTGCGGAGCGCCGGCAGCAAGGCCAAGTCGTTGCGCGAAACCACCGGTTTGGCCGACGCCACCCGGCATGTCGGCGGCGCGGGCAACGGTTTGTTTGGTTATGAAAATCAGCGCGAACTCACGCGTGCGGTTTTTACCGCTTTGAAAAACGATCCGGACGCCACGCCTGCCAGCCTTTTTTTGGGGGGTTGGGGAAAAGGCTTTCGTGATTGGCTGAATTTTTCGCTCCTGCCGGACTATGACAGGGTTACCAAATACTTTTACTTTACCGTGTGTAGCGGCACTGTCACGACAGACGGTCTTTCCTTCAAAGTTTTCGCGCCGCGCCCGCCGCAGTTGACACAATAAATCATTCGTGCGGATAAACCAGGAGCCGGTCGTGCACCACCACGATCAGATCGTTTTTCCCGTCACCAGTCACATCCGCCACCAGTGCCTCGCGTGGTTCAAGCAAGGCGTCCGCATGCCCGCGGAAGGTGTGTTGCTCAAAAACCTGCCAGCGAGTGGCTGGCACAAGTTTGTGGTGTGAGTTGAAGCTGACAATATCGAGATAATTTTTCGCCGTTTCCAGGAACACCAAATCCTTGCGCCCGTCATTGTTCAAATCGCCAGTCGTCACGTCATTCAAATTGCCGTCTTTAATCGGCGTGTCGTAACCATCGAGCGCTTCAAGTTCCCACACTTCACCCGTCAACGACAGCCAGGCGACCGTATTTTGACCCAGAAACGCAATGTTGGGTGTGTTCGTGTTGCCGAGCGCAACCGTTTGCAAACCGCTGAAATCGGAAACCGGCAACTCCACGTTGCGCGTCACATTCCAAACGCCCGTCGCATCGCGCTCGCACAACGTCAATTGTTTGTGCTCCGCGTCGAGCAGGAAAATCGCCGGCGCGCTCCCGCTTTGCGGGATGCCGTTCCACACCGCCGTTGCGCCGACAATGCGCGAATCGCCCTCCGCGCCGTTGATTTGATCCTTCACGCGAAAAACCCAATCTGCCTGATTGGTTGAACCCGGTATTTTGGCCTCCTGTTCGAGCACGACGGCTCGCACGAAATTTTTCTGCGGCAGCAGCAATTCCGGCCTGCCGTCGCCGTCCACGTCCGCCGCTGCCAGCCACGGCTGTTCAATCGCACCACCGGGCGGATCCACATCTTTCTCGTCAAAACCACCTTTGGATTTCTGCAGCAGGACTTTGATTTTTTCATAGGGAATCAGCACCACCAAATCCGGCAGCCCGTCCTGGTTCACATCCTGAATGGTCATCATGGCCGGATTGGATGTGAATTTTTCGCTGAGTTTTTGCGTCCGCGTTTTGCCGTCAGCCGTGCGCGTCACAAGAAAACGCTGTCCATTTCGATCCACAATGATCGCAAGGATCGGCTTGGCGCCGGGACGCAATGCGCCGACTGCCATCACAAGCGGCTTGCCGTCAATCGGAAGAAGCGTCGGAAACGGCAACCGGCCATTTTTATCAAACTGGGTCACTCCCACCGCGTTTTCACTCTGGCTCAACAGAAAAATATCCGGCCGGCCGGTCATGTCCCAATTCGCCGCCGCGATTTGGCTCACGCCAGCCAAAGTCGGAAACGTATGCGGCTCGGCCAGCGAACCATCCGGCTGCTGCAAATAAACAGAGATTTGGCCGCTGTCCGGTTGGGCAACGAGCAAATCCGGCCGGCCATCGCCATTGACGTTGGCCCAAAGTAAACCGCGTTGTGTGCCTTCCGCTTTTCTTAGCGGCAAAATTTGAAATTGTCCCTGCCGGAATGCGGCAGCCTTCGCTTCGCTGCGGCTCGTCAAGCCGGACAAAACTTCCGCGGGCTTGCGGACGAATTGCGAAACTTCCGCGCGAGCGGAATTTTGCGCGAGGGTCACGACGTAAGCCTTTGCGTCACCTTCCAAATTGTCCGCGCAATACGAACGAATGGGTTGTGTTTTGAAATAAATTTCCGGGCCGAGCTGGCCGGTTGCGTTTTGCAACCGGAAACGAAATGGCGTCGGGCTGTCCCAATCCACCAGAAGCAAATCCTTGCGTCCGTCGCCGTTTACGTCAATAATTTGCACCGCCTTCGGAGTGCCCGAGTATGGAATTTTTTGCGGCTCGCCCAGCGTGTGGTCCGGCAATTGCGGCAAAAAATAAAGCGAGCCATTGTCACCCAGTAAAACTAAATCGGTGCGGCCATCACCGTTCAAATCGCCCTCGGCCAGCGCATCCGGGTTCATCTGTCCGTCCTCGATGTGCCAGCGTTTCGGATCACTCCAGCCATTGGTGCCCTGATTGTAAATCACTTCGAGGTCCCTGCCGTCACCATAAAAAGCAATATCAGGGCGACCATCACCGTTGAGATCGGTCACCACCATTGAACCGATGTGTTCGTCAACGGGAAGTGAATCAATGCGAAAACGCGAACCGGGCGGCAGCTGATTGATGTCCAGCGGTTGCGGCGGGTTCGCGGCAGCGGCGAGGTTTGTTTTGCCCGTCAGGTTGTAAAGTAAATTGATTTTTGAGCGCAGATTGTTGGCGACAACGAGGTCGTTCAAACCGTCACCGTCCAAATCCGCCGCGTGCAACTGGCTGATTTGATCGTCAATCGGGTAAATCTCCGGTCCGGTGAAACCGAAGTTGTTTGTGACTGTCCCGCCGCGAACGGCAAGAGCGAGACCGAAAACCAGCGCCGGCAAAATCCATTTCTTGGTTTGCATAAAACTATGGCAACGTGCCATCGGCCGGCGCGTTTTTATTGTGAATTTGCCGGCGCAGTTTTTTCATCCAGCAACTTTTCCAAATCCGGGTTGCGTGGCTGGCCTCCATCAAGCGCCTTTTGATAATGCCAGCGCGCCAGTTCGACCAGCGGCGGCTGATGGCTGATGTAAATCACCGCCAGATTGTTGTGCGCCGCGCTATAATTGGGATTAATCTGAATCGCCTTGCGCAACGCCGTTTCCGCCTGTGCACGCAGACCCTTTTGGGCCAGCGTCACTCCGAGGTAATTTTCAATGTCCGGATTTTGCGGATCGAGTTTTGCCGCGCGGCTCAACACATCGAGCGCTTCATCGTATTTTTTCTGGCTGAATTCGACGCGGCCCAAAACCATCAGGCTGTAGGCGTCATTCGGACTTTGTGCGAGCGCCTGTTGGATGTGCCTTTCCGCGTCGTCGAGTTTGTTTTGTTCCAGCTCGATGATGGCAAGATTGGCCAGCGCCGGCGGGTTGTTTTCGTCGCGCCGTAAAATTTCCCGATAATCATCCCCGGCCTTGTCGTATTGTTTGGCTGAAAAATAATTCTGTGCCTCTGCCACCAGCGAAGCCGAGCCGTTGGGCAATTCACGGATGGATTTATTCCCGGCGACAGGATTCGCGGGTAATTCCGGCGCCGATTGCTTGAACAAAGCCAGTTCCTCCGGCGTGTAAGGAATCGCCTGCGCTTCATCCACCGTCAGGCGCGCACGCAACGCGTCCACTTGCCGCGCCAGCGCTTCAATCTGCGCCGCTGCGTCCCTGCCCTTGCGTTCGTTGAGTTTTTTGTCGGCTTTGCCCAGTTTTGCCAGCAAATCATCACGCTCCCGCTCCAACTCGTGAATGCGCGCCCCGTTTTCATTCCGGCCCGGTACGGCTGCGGTCTGCAATCGCCTGACACGATCCTCCAACGCCGTTTTTTCCAGCGAATTCACCTCCGAGGCCGACTGCAACCTGGCTATCTGCGCCCGCGCCTTTGCCAATTCAGAATTTGCACCGCCGCTTTCAAGCGAAGCCGGCGGCGTGGCCTTCAAAACAGCCACCTCTTTCTTTAATAATTCATTTTCCTCGCGCAATGCCCCACTGGCATCCGCGCCTGCCAGCAGCGATTGCATGCGTGTCTGGAACGCCTGGTTTTCCAGCGCCAGTTTGTCGGCGCGCGCCGTTTGGTCGGCCAGTTTTTGTTTCGCCCCGGCCAGAGCTTGCTGCAATTCCTCGAAAGATTTTGCGTCAACACCCACCGGCGTTCCGCCATGCCCCTGCGCCAGACTCACCTTCAGCAAATCATTTTCCTTCATCAAAAACCGGAGTTGCTCCCGTATTTGGGCCACTTCACGCGGGTCCACCGCCGCCGGTTGCACCGCCATCGCTTCCTTGAGCTTGGCCTGGAGCGTCCCATTGTCCGCCTGCAGTTGTTCGACTTGCCCGCGCAGCGCACTGAGCTGGGATTCAAGTCCGGCGGTGGCCGAAGCCGCCGCAACAGGCGGGGCGGGGACTGGCGCCGCTGACAAAGGCGTCACGCTTTGCGGGACCGCCGGCAGCCTGGCGGTCACCCCGGCGATTTTCTCGGCAAGGTAATCGAGCCGGAAGTTGACGATTTTGGGATCCCAATCGGGAAAAACCTTCTGGAATTTTTCCAATTCATTTCGCGCTTCGACATAATCAGCCAATGCCTGATGCAAGTCGCCGGAATTTTCGAGCGTGTCCGCCTGTTGCATCAGGGCGTAAACAATGATGTATTGGTCGTCGGGATTCTGCTGGGCGCGCGCCTGCAACAACGACAGCGCCAGAACAAAACTCACAAACACAACAAGGCGTTTCATGGTGGGATGCTAACCGAACCGGAGGCGGTATGGCAAATGATTATAGCGAGACTTGCTTCCGCCGGGTCTTTGGGGGTAAAAATTTGTGTGCCACAGAAGACCTTCCTGGAGCGAATGTTTATTCGCGGACGAGCGCTGCCGGTCTGGCGGGGCGGCTTGATTGTTCTCCTGGTCTTTTTGGCTTATCTTCCCGCCCTGCGCGGCGGGTTCATCTGGGACGATGACCTTTATGTCACAAACAACCCGCTGCTCACTGCGCCGGACGGTTTGAGACGGATCTGGTTTTCGATGGATTCGCTCTCGCAATACTTTCCGCTGACTTACACGGTCTTTCGCATTGAACATTCACTCTGGGGCTTGAATCCGGCCGGTTATCATTGTGTCAATATTTTGCTCCACGCAATCAATGCGCTGTTGGTATGGCTATTGTTGAAACGATTGGGCGTGCCGGGCGCCTGGCTGGCAGCGGCGCTTTTCGCCCTGCATCCGGTGCAGGTGGAATCGGTCGCCTGGATCACCGAATTGAAAAGTGTTTTGTCGCTCTTTTTCATTTTGTTGACGCTGGGCTGCTGGATTGAATTTGTCGGGGAAGGATCCAGGCGATTTTGGTATGGGCTGGCGCTGGTGTTTTACGCGCTGGCGCTCTTCAGCAAAACGACGGCCTGCACATTGCCGGCGGCGCTGCTGTTGATTTTGTGGCTGAAAACAAAACCGATTGACTGGCGGCGGCTGGCTCAAGTGGTTCCGTTCTTGGCGATGGGTTTGGGAATGGGACTGCTGGCGATGTGGTGGGAGCGATTTCATCAAGGGACGCATGGGAAACTTTTTTCGATGGGCTTGCTGGAACGCATTTTGGTTGCGAGCCATGCGCTTTGGTTTTACGCGGGCAAATTGTTCTGGCCGGTGAATCTGACCTTCAGTTATCCGCGCTGGGCGATTGACCCCGCCAATCCATCAGCTTATGGCTGGCTGGTCATGGGAATCGGATTATGCGCGGCGATTTGTTTCACCAGACGATTCGTCGGGCGCAGTGTTGAGGTTGCGGCATTGTTTTACGTGGCAACGTTGAGTCCATTGCTCGGTTTCGTCATGCTTTACACGTTTCGTTACACGTTCGTAGCGGATCATTACCAATATGTCGCGAGCATCGGCTTGATTGCGCTCGCCGCGGTGGGAATCACCATCGCATTCAAAACCAAACCCTTTCTCAAGCTGGCATGTTGTGGAGCATTGTTGCTGACGCTAGGCATATTGACGTGGCAACAGGCGGGGATTTACCGGAACCCGGAAACCCTCTGGCGCGACACGCTGGCCAAGAACCCGGATTGCTGGATGGCCCACAACAATCTGGGCCTTTTGCTTAAAAACCAGGGGCACATTAAAGAGGCCATGGAACACTACCATAAGGCCCTCCAGATCAATCCGAATTACGCTGAAGCGCTGAACAATCTGGGTGTTGCCCTCGCCGCCCAGGAGCGTTTTGATGAAGCGATTGAGGACTTTCGCAAGGCCCTCCAGATCGATCCGAATTCTGCCAAAGCGCAGAACAACCTGGGCCATGCTCTCGCCGCCAAGGGCCGGTTTGATGAAGCGATTGAGAATTATTACAAGGCCATCCAGCTCGAGTCAAACCGCTCCGAAACATATTTTCAACTGGGTGTGGTCCTCGGCCAATCAGGCCGCATTCAGGAAGCGATGGTCCAATACCGGGAGGCATTGAGATTAAATCCTGATCTGGCCGGGGCGCTGAACAACCTGGCGTGGATTCAGGCCGCCAGTTCCAATGACGGACTGCGCAACGGGGCCGAGGCGGTTCGCCTGGCCGAACGTGCGTGTGAACTGACCCACCATGAAAAACCCCTGTTCATCGGGACGCTGGCTGCCGCTTATGCTGAAGCCGGCCGTTTCCCGGAAGCGGTGACCACGGCGGAAAAGGCGGAGGAGATTGCAACCAAGGTCGGGTTGACGGCGGTTGCGACGAAAAACCGGCAATTGCTCAAACTTTACCGCGCCGGCAAGCCCTATCATGAGCCTGCCACAACAGGGCAATGAGACATGAACTCGGTCACCGACCGCGCTGTCTTCCGCGACGACGCCCAACGTCAGCGTTGGACTTTGCGCCAACGCCAAAACATTTCCCGATTGCTGCCCGAAGAGTTTGGGTGGATGATTGAAAGCATGCAGAAGGATGGATCACCGTCGAGCCGCCATGCTGTGGCGAGCGGTCGTGGAATTCTGACTCCGCCACCAGAGACTGATCTCCGTTCAGCAAAACCAAAACCAAAAAGTGTCAACCAATTTTCTGAAAAATTGGTCTCATAATTAATTTTGCCGCACAGACGTGCTTATGGATAGGAGCGGTATGCAAACCAGTTCGCCCGGCGGGCGGGTGGCTGTTTCGCGCGATACGCTGATTAGTCTTTGTCTGGGCGTGGTGACACTGGCGGTTTACTGCCGGGTGGCCGGTTTTGATTTCTGCAATTACGATGACCCTTACCTGGTATATCAGAATCCGGCAGTAACGGCGGGACTGACCTGGCACGGTGCCGTCTGGGCGCTGACGACAAGTTATTTTGACTTTTGGCACCCGGTGGCCTGGTGGTCGCACATGTTGGATTGTGAGTTGTTCGGGTTGTCCGCCGGCTGGCACCACCTGATGAACGCGGCGTTTCACGTGGCCAATACGCTCCTCTTGTATCGTGTGCTCCAGCGGATGACCGGAGCCTGGAAGCGCAGCGCCCTCGTGGCGGCTCTTTTTGCACTTCACCCCTTGCATGTGGAATCAGTGGCCTGGGTGACGGAACGGAAGGACGTCTTGAGCACGTTTTTATTTTTGCTGGCACTTCAGGCTTATGTTCGACACGTCACGGAGATTGGAACGCAAAAATCCAGGGCAGGCCGTTTTTACCTGCTGACCCTTTTGTTTCTTACCCTTGGTCTGGCGGCAAAGCCGATGCTGGTGACGTTTCCGTGCGTATTGTTGTTGCTGGATTTTTGGCCGCTTAACAGGATCTCGAACCTTCAATCAGGTGGTTGGGCTGGTTCAAGGGTTGCCAACCGGCCGGAAACCTTGGGACGTTTAATCCGGGAAAAACTGCTGTTCTTCGGGCTAACGCTGGCATCTTGTGTCATTACCTATCTGACAATGAAGTGGGGAGATCATTTCGTTTCAGGCCCCACGGCTGCCTGGAGTTTCCGCCTGTCCAATGCTGCCGTCTCATATGTCCGGTATCTCGGCAAAATGGTCTGGCCGGAAGGTCTGATAGTTTATTACCCCAGCCCGGGTCATTGGGAATCCTGGCAATGGCTGGGGGCAGCCCTCATTTTGCTGCTGATCACCGGGTTCACATTAAACCGTCTGCGCAAGCAGCCCTATTTGATTTTTGGCTGGCTTTGGTTTCTGGGCACGCTGGTGCCGGTGATTGGAATTGTAGCCATGAGTAATCAGCCCTTGGCGGACCGCTACATGTATATTCCTTCGATTGGCATTTTCGTGGCGGTGGTCTGGGCACTGGCGGATATGGCCATCCGCTGGAAGTTGACGCCATTCTTAATCAGTGGGGCTGCGGGGACAGTGCTGTTGGTTTTTGGTGTTCTCAGTTGGGTCCAAGTCGGTTATTGGCGGAACAGTATCACGCTGTGGACCCATTGTCTGGCGGTGAATCCGGTGAACGATGCTGCCCAATTCCAGCTCGGCTGGGTGCTTGGCAGGGCCGGGCGTTATGAAGAGGCGATGGAGCATTATCGGGAGGCCTTGCGCATAAACCCGGAGTTCCAGAGGGCGAACCTTAACATGGGGGAGCTTCTGGCTTTGAAGGGGGATTTCCGGGAGTCAACCAACTACATTGCCAGGGAGATAAAAATAAATCCCCGTTACACCAAGGCTCATGAGAGCATGGGAATCGTGCTGCTGGAACTAGGCGATTACGCCAGGGCGGTCGAGGAGTGCACAAATGTCAGCCTGTTGGGAGCAAAGGATGAAAAGGCCCTGACCGGAGTGGCCAAGGCCTTGAGCGAGGCCGGCAGGTCCGATGAGGCCGTTAGTTATTATGCCGAGGCGTTGCAACTCAATCCGAACAATTACGAAGCGCTGAACAACCTGGCGTGGATTCAGGCCGCCAGTTCCAATGACGGACTGCGCAACGGGACCGAGGCGGTTCGTTTGGCCGAACGCGCGTGTGAGTTGACTCATTATCACGAACCGTTGTTCATCGGGACGCTGGCTGACGCTTATGCTGAAGCCGGCCGTTTCCCGGAAGCGGTGACCACGGCGGAAAAGGCGGAGCAGCTTGCCGCCGCCGCCGGTTTAAAGGATCTGGCCGCGAAAAACCGGCAATTGCTCAAGCTTTACCGGGCCAAAAAGCCGTATCACGAGCCTGCCACAACAGGGCAATGAGTTCGGTTGAACAGCGCAGATATGGGTGCACACGAAAAAAGAATGATCCGCCTGAGTGCAGGTTGCGAAGCTCGTGACATCTCCCATCAACGACTGAAAAAGTGAAATGTCACGGTTTTTTACGAGTGAAAAAATCCAATTTTTACGCCCTGACAGAAATGATACTCGAAACTACCCCCGGTACGCCCTCATTGGCTTGCATGCGACCGATCTTGCCAACGCTCGGCTGTTCCCGCTACAAATGGGCGTGCCAAATTTCCCAACCCTTTAGGGTGAGCAGTAATTTTTGTGAGTCGCATGCACAAATCAGCGATTGAATCCAAACCCGCACCAGCGAAAGCACCAGCTCCGGGGACGGCTCCGCGGCGTATTCCGGTGTGGCTCCTGGCCGTATTGCTGGTGCTGGTGACGATCGCCCTTTACTGGCCGGCGACGCGATGTGACTTCATTAACTTCGATGACCCGGACTATGTTACAGCGAATCCACATGTTCAGGGCAGTTTGAACTGGGAGTCAGTGAAATGGGCTTTCTTGAATCCTGTGTGCATCAATTGGCATCCGTTGACGGTGATGTCCCACATGTTGGACTGTCGACTGTTTGGTTTAAATCCATGGGGACATCACCTGGTCAATGTGCTGTTTCACTCCCTCAACGCGGCGCTTGTGTTCGCGTTTCTGCGACAGTTGACCGGCGCAACGTGGCGGAGCCTGTTGGTGGCGGCGCTGTTTGCCTTTCACCCGCTGCGCGTCGAATCGGTCGCCTGGGTCGCTGAACGCAAGGATGTGCTCAGTGGTTTCTTCGGTCTTCTCGCGCTAATTTTTTACAGCCGGTATGCACGAAAGCGGTTAACAGTTGCAAGTCGGGAGCCTAAGGCGAGGATAGCTCCGGCGCTCGACCCCCAGCCAGCGACTTTGGACTACATGCTCACTTTGTTCTTCCTGACCCTCGGCTTGCTGAGCAAGCCGATGCTGGTGACATGGCCGTTCGTTATGTTGCTATTGGATTACTGGCCATTGGAACGCTTCCACCCCAGAAGTGCATGGCGATTAGTAATGGAGAAAGTCCCGTTCTTTGTCTTGACGGCAGTGGTGAGCTTCGTGACCTTCGTGGTGCAGAAGCAGGGAGGCTCTGTGACAGGGGTTGGAGTCCTGCCACTCGGCGCACGTAGCGGAAACGCTCTGGTCTCGTATTGCCGTTATCTGGGGAAGATGATCTGGCCAACGGATTTAGCCGTGTTCTATCCACACCCCGGGTATTGGCCGCTAGGGCAGGTGCTGCTGATGGGTGTGTTCTTATGTGGCATTTCGGCGCTTCTGTTTGTGAAGCGGGGGCGCTATCCCTTTTTGCTGATGGGGTGGCTGTGGTTTGTCGGGACGCTGGCGCCCGTGATCGGTTTGGTGCAAGTGGGCGATCAGTCAATGGCGGATCGTTACACTTATATTCCGTCGCTGGGAGTGCTGATTCTCACCATCTGGGGCGCGTATGAACTAACCAGACGGTGGCGTTACCATAAGATTGCATTGGCGGTGGCGGGTTCAACGGCGATCATCCTCTGCCTGGCATTGACGCGGCAACAGCTCGGATATTGGAAGGACAGTGAAACTCTTTTCCGGCACACGCTCGAAGTCACGGAGAACAATCTCATCGCCCACAACAACCTCGGCGTCGCCCTCGTCAAAAAAGGCCAAATCGACGAGGCGATCAACCAATACCAAGACGCCATCCGCCTGAAACCCGATTACGCCGATGCCCACAACAACCTCGGCGTCGCCCTCGTCAAAAAAGGCCAAATCGACGAGGCGATCAGCCAATACCAGGACGCCATCCGCCTGAAACCCGATTACGCCGAGGCCCACAACAATCTGGGTTATTTACTTAGAAACCAAGGGCACATTGAAGAGGCAATGGAACACTACCACAAAGCCCTCCAGATCAATCCGAATTATCCCGACGCGCTGAACAATCTGGGTGTCGCCCTCGCCGACCAGGGCCGGTTTGATGAAGCGATCGAGAATTATCACAAGGTCCTCCAGATTGAACCGACCCACTTCCCGACACTGAACAATCTGGGTGTCGCCCTCGCTGACCGGGGCCGGTTTGATAAAGCGATTGAGAACTATTACATGGCCCTCCAGATCAATCCGAATTCCTCCGATGTGCTGAACAACCTAGGCCTCGCCCTCGCCGCCAAGGGCCGGTTCGATGAAGCGATCGAGAACTTTCACAAAGCCATCCGGGTCAATCCAAACCGCTCCGAAACATATTTTCAACTGGGTGTGGCCCTCGGCCAATCAGGCCGCATTCAGGAAGCGATGGTCCAATACCGGGAGGCATTGAGATTAAATCCTGATCTGGCCGAAGCGCTGAACAATCTGGCGTGGATTCTGGCCGCCAGTTTCAATGACGGACTGCGCAACGGGACCGAGGCGGTCCGCCTGGCCGAACGCGCATGTGAACTGACCCACCATGAAAAACCTCTGTTCATCGGGACGCTGGCCGCCGCTTATGCTGAAGCCGGCCGTTTTCCGGAAGCGGTGGCCACGGCGAAAAAGGCGGAGCAGCTTGCAAACGCCGCCGGTTTAAAGGATCTGGCTGGGAAAAACCGGCAATTGCTCGAGCTTTACCGGGCCAAAAAGCCGTATCACGAGGCCGCGATCACGAAGCATTGAACCCAGCAGCTTCTTGACCGGGCAGGATTAGAAACGCCCTTGTGGTAATGTCCTAATTGAAGGAGCGCGGCATTTATGCCGCTTCATTGTCCCTTGCCATTTGTGAGCCGAAGCGGGCTGAAGCCCGCGCTCCGGAGGCAATTTAGGACACAAACGCCCTTGTCGCGGTATTGACCGGTGCCGCCGGTTTTGTTAGCATTTTTCTTTCAGGCAAACGCCATGAATACCACGTTGAATCAGCACGTGCTGGTGTTAAACCGGTTGTGGCAGGCAGTCAACGTCTGCACCGCCCGGCGCGCCCTCGCGTTGTTGTTTCAAGGTCAGGCGCAGGTCGTTGTCAACACCAACGACGGCTCGTTCCGCACATTTGACTTCGATGAATGGCGCGACCTTTCCGAAGACGCGCCGCACGAGGAGTCGGTCCACACCATTTCGTTTCGCATCCGCGTGCCGCGCATCATCCTGCTGCTCATTTACGACCGGTTGCCGAAAAAGGAAGTCAAGTTCACCCGTCACAACATTTTTGAGCGCGACAAAAACACGTGCCAATACTGCGGGCGCGCGTTTGATCGGAAGGATTTGAATCTGGATCACGTCCTGCCGCGCGACCGCGGCGGCCCGACGACGTGGGAAAACGTTGTCTGTTCATGCGTCGAGTGCAATACCCAGAAAGCCAATCGCACGCCGCAGGAGGCCGGTCTGCACCTCATTCGCAAGCCGAAGCGGCCGAAATGGCGACCGTTCGTGCAGATTAACTTCAGCCTGCACCGGCACGACAGCTGGAAACACTTTATTGATCTTGCCTACTGGAACGTTGAACTGGGTGAAGATGTTGGATGACGGAGGTCGGAAGTCAGAAGTCGGAGGTCGGAAGTCAGAAGTCGGAAGTCGGAAGTCAGAAGTCGGAAGTCGGAAGTCAGAAGTCGGAAGACGGAAGTCAGAAGACGGAAGACGGAAGTCGGAAGTCGGAAGACGGAAATCAGACGTTGGAAATGAGGAGCGGACAACGGACGGTGAAGAAGGCGGAAATGCCACCGTCGCGGAAATTGAGTTCAGTGATTGGGTATGAATTTTTCCGGCATGGACATCATTTTGCCCAGCATCTTTCCAATTTCTTTGACGTGCGTCTGAAATTTAGCATGTTCGTTTTCGGCGATGTGTTGACACGCCAAAGCAGTCGTAAGCCAATGTGAAGTTTCTTGTAATTCTCCATCGGCGTCGGTCAATTTGCTGATGAAGTGAGATGGATAACTCCGTTTGGCCCATGATTCAGCGATATTCGCTCCAACGGAACGTGACGATCGTCGAATTTGATCCGTAAGCGCGAATTTTTCATCCCCCGGCCAGCTTTTGGAAAGCTTAAAGATGGCTTGTTGCAACTCAAATGTCTCTTGATACACCCGCAAATCACGGAAAGATAGAATTCGTTCTGGCATAAATTCCTGTTTTCGAATCTCCGCCTTCCGCCTTCTGCCCTCCGGCTTCAGGCTTCAGCCTTCCGATTTCCGGCCTCTGGCTGCTTCGATCATTTCCCAAAACTTCGGATTTTCCTGAAGCGCCTCGTCTTCGCCGGTTTTCAAGCCGGAACGAAACAAAAAGTCTTTCAACGTGTGGCGGCTGAGAATCCGATGCACCAGCACGCCCAATTCGTGCCGCTCAAAATAAACGCGGTAGTCGCCCACACGAAAGCGGTGCAATATCCGTCCCCCACGCTCCAACCTGCCGAACTCGTCCAATGCCGCGCCGCGCACCTGCTGGGGGAGTCCGCGGAACTCCCCGAGGATTTGCAATTGCAGTTCCTTGGGCATTTTCGCCAGTTCAGCGGCGCTGGTCGGAGTAAAGATGATTTGGAAGGCGTTCATCAGTTGAAAGGTGAATGTTGAATGTTGAAAGTCAAGCAGGCGATTTGTTCAACGACTTGCGCAAACCGCTGAACATCCGAATTAATTCTTCCGCCAACAAACAAAGTTTTCGATGATTAACTTCATCCAGAAAACCTTGATTTTTAGCAATGGCAAGTTGGGAAACAACTTCAAACAATGAACCTGTCGCAATTTCAATGAAGCGTGCGAAATCCGGCCGGGATGATCGTGAGCTGCCTTCGGCAAGGTTTGACGAAATGGAAACTGCAGCCCGCCGCATCTGGTTCGTTAAACCGAATTTCTCGGCTTCAGGAAAGGTTCGGGTGAGGGTATAAACCGTATCCGCAAAATTAATCGCTTCCTGCCAGGCCTCCAATTTTCCAAAATTGAACATGATTTGGTTGAGGGTTGAGTGACAGTGGATTTCTAAACCCTCAACTCTCAACTTTCCGAATCCCTCAACATTCAACATTCAACCCTCAACCATTTTAGAGTGGTAGCGCGTACGGGAATCGAACCCGTCTTTCAGCCTTGAGAGGGCCGTGTCCTAACCGATAGACGAACGCGCCAATGAAACCATCCTAGCGAAGCGGGGGCGGCTGTCAATTATTGTGCGGTTTATATTGTCATTGGCGCACAAAAGGTCATGCGGAAATCTCGCGGACATTTCGTCTTCAAAACGCTGGCGCGAAATCCCCGGCGGTATCCGAAAAACGCGAAGCGTCCCTATACCAAGGGAAATAAAAAACCCGCTCTTGCGCGCAAGAGCGGGGTGAAAGAAAACAACAAAATCAACTATTTCAACTGTTTCTGCGACGGAACAACATCAGCGAAAGGCTGCCCAAACCCACCAACGCAAGCGTAGCAGGCTCCGGAATAGGCGTTAGATCCAAGTTTTTACCCAATGGATCAATACCAGTAATGGCCGCAGCGACTCCAGGAGGTGAAGCAACTGGATTTCCACCGGTACCGTTGGCAAAGGCCAAGACACCTGAATATGTGCTATAGGCACCGGCACCAACGGCATCAAACGCCAGCCAACCAGTTGTGCTCGTTGGCGCACCCGGGAGGCCAATAGTGGGATTCGTAAAGTTAAAGTAGCCGCTGCCCTTAGTGCCGTTGCCGACACTATCGGTAACCCCACCAATAGTCATTCCATATAATGTGGCGGAGCTAACTTCCGTAAAGCCATCTGTAACCAGAAGAGCCTGGGCAACCGCGCCACCACCAGCCGTGCCATCCAACGCATTGATGGCGTCGATTTTGGCTTGCGTGACACTGGCTGTTGCAGCATACCACACATAGAGGGTAATGTTTCCAATATACCAGTTGGCAGCAGTGTTAGGATTCTGTTGACCTACTCCGTACGTAACGCAAGTGTTAAGTGTGTCTACACTGCCAATTGAACCTTGAGCCAAGGCGCCCAAAGCCACGGCCGCGGTTGCGAGAGTTGTTACAATTAGTTTTTTCATATTATTACTTTTGTTGTTTCTTCTGTTTTATCAATTTGTTTTTTGCTTATTGATAAATTGTTTTTGTTTATTGCACGATAAAGTTTTGACTCCAAGACGAACTGCCAGCAGGCAACATCCAGAAGCCCTGTCCAACATTAATCACTGGCTCCTGAACCGCGCCCGCGCCGTTAAACCAGTTGGTCGTATAAGTTACTGGATGGCCTGAACCTTCCACGATGTAGCTGTAAATATCATAGTGGCCGTTGTCATAGATGTAAACGTTATCACCAATAGTCGGGGTATAGCCCAAAACCGATGTCAGCCCACCAGAGATTGGAGCCTTCGAAGAAAGAAGTTGAAAGTGTCCTGCCGCCGGGAAATAGGTATTGACCAAATTTGTTGACTGCAACACGTTGCCCACCAGCGTAGCCGTTTCATTGGCAGCCGGAAGATAGAATACGGATACACCCGGATTAATCGAGTAACCAGATGCTACATTTCCACTGCCGTTAAACCAATTGGTTACATAAACTACAGGGTGACCTGAACCTTCCACGATATAACTCAAAGTGTCATAGCCGGTTCCGTTAAAGACATACACGATATCACCAATGGCAGGTGTGGTGAACACCGTGGAAACGGTGTTATTGACGCCCGTTCCATCCAAATCCAATGTGGGAGCCACGACAGAAAAAACCCCGTTGGTCAACGGCACATTGACATAGCCAACGACGTTTTGTGAATAGACCTGAGCTTGCGATGTGGCGAGGCCGAACGCGAGCGCGGCAGCGGCAATAAGTAGTGTTTTTGTTCTCATTTTTCTTATTTGGTTAAGTTTTAGTTTTACCGTGTGTGGCGCCACTGTCTCAAAATCACAACGGAATGTCAATAATTTTTTTGATTTATTTTGAACGGTTTTTTAGGTGGTTGAAAGTTGAGGGTTGAGGGTTGAGACAGGCGGAACGGATGACAGTTTATCATTGAACATCAGCAGCTTACGCGGAAAGACAGGGGGTGGAAGCCGGAAGGCAGAGGCCAGAGACCAGAAGCCAGAAGCCAGAAGGCAGAAGCCCGAAGCCAGAAGGCAGAGGCCGGAAAGCCGGAAGCCAGAGGGCCGGAAGACGGAAGCCAGAGGCCGGAAGGCAGAGGGTGGCCATCCACAAATAATGCAGATTTACGCGGATTTTGGCGGCACAAACATCAGGGACGCATGGCTCGCCTCGGCATAGCTTGGCGAAGCCGGGCCTCATGCGTCCCTACCCAATCTGCGTCACAAGAATTTTCAATGAGTCCGGTCCTGGATGAGCAGCCAGGGCGACGGCGGCGGCGGTTTGTTCGAGCGGAAAGCGATGCGAGATTAAACCGCGCACGTCGAGTTGGCGTGAGAAGACGAGGCGTGCGACTTCGCGCTGGAGGGTGAAATCGGACGAGTAGCTGCCGAGCAAATCCTTTTCGTCCAGACAAACGGAGGACAGATCCAGAGGACAGAGGCCGGAGGCCGGCAATCGGAAGTCGGAGGTCGGAGGTCGGAGGTCGGAGGTCGGACTTCCGGCTTCTGCCTTCTGCTTTCCGGCTTCCGCACTTTTGGTGTGGGCGAAGAGGAGCACCTGTCCCCCACCGCGCACGAGTTGCAGGGCTTGTTGCACGACTTCATCAGAAGGGACCGCGATGACCGCGGCGTCAATCGGAAAAGCGGAAGGCGGAAGGCAGAAGGCGGAAACGGTCGAGATCTGATTTTGGATTTCGGATTTCGGACTTGGGACTTTGGACTTGGAACTTGGAACTTGAACCATCCAGCGCGCGCCGAATTTTTTTGCGAACCGCAAGCGCGGTTCCAGCAAGTCCGTCGCGATGACGTTCGCCCCCTGCAATTGCAGCAGCCGCGTGAACATCAGGCCAATGGGTCCCTGCCCGGCCACGAGCACGACATCGCCGCGCAAGATGGAAAGCCGTTTGACGGCCTTGAGCACGGTGTTGACGGGTTCGAGCATGGCTCCTTCTTCAAAGGCATTGCGCGCCGGAATTTTCACGACGCCGGGCAGAACAAAATTCATCACGCGAACGTATTCGGCGAAACCGCCGCCGGCCGGCTCGAAACCGGCGGTGATGCCGGTGCGTTTGTAGGTTGCGCACTGGGCAAAGGCGCTGTGGCGGCAAAAATGGCAATGCCGGCATGGAACATGATGGTGCAGCGCGACGCGGTCGCCCAGTTTGAAACCTTGCTCCTTGCTCCTTGCTCCGAGTTTGACAATGGTGCCGGCGGTTTCGTGTCCGAAAATGCGCGGCGGCTGGATGGCGCCGTATTGGATTTTTTTGATGTCGGTCGGGCAGACGCCGCAGACGGCGACTTTTACGAGCAGTTCATTCGCGCTGATGCGCGGGACGGGCACGGTCTCGACGCGCAAATCGTTCACACCGCGATAGACGACGGCGCGCATGGTTTTGGGGATGTCGAACACAGCGGGGATTTTAACCGCAGAGGACACGGATGGACATGGATTTTTTCACTGGATGTCAGCCCGGTTTATGCGCTGGCGGTTGCAGTGGAGCATCGGTAATATCCGCACCCGTGTTCGCATATGCGCTGACGATTTTTATCGGGGCTTTCCTGCTTTTTCAGGTGCAACCACTGATTGGCAAATACATTCTGCCGTGGTTTGGCGGCACACCCAGCGTCTGGACAATCTGCATGTTGTTTTTTCAGATGCTGCTATTGGGTGGCTACGCCTACGCTCATTTCACCTCCCGCTGGCTCAAAATACGCACTCAAGTGATATTATATCTCGCCCTGCTTGTTGCGGCAGTGGCATTGCTGCCCATTACGCCCTCCGATTCCTGGAAGCCGGGTGGCAGCGAGGATCCGACACTTCGAATTCTCAGCTTGCTGGCCGTAAGCATCGGCCTCCCGTATTTCGTCCTCTCATCCACCGGCCCGTTGATGCAACACTGGTTTAACCGCACCAACCCCGGCGTCTCACCCTACCGGCTCTACGCGCTCTCAAATACCGGTTCACTGCTGGCGCTCGTCAGTTATCCGATTTATTTCGAGGCACAGTTCACACGCACAATGCAGGCCATGTTATGGGGGTGCGGACTGGTTGCGTATGCCGTTTGCGGTGGTTTCTGCGCAATGAAATTATGGAAAACAGCAGGCGGCGGGTGCTGCATAACAAATAGCGGAAGGTATGAGCCTGAAGAGTTGGAAAGCCGGGAACCAGAATTTCAAAGACAGGGGTTCACATCATCCGATTTTCAATCCGCGCCTCTTGACCGTCTTTTGTGGTTGTTGCTGCCGGCTTGCGCTTCAGTGCTCCTGCTGGCAACAACAAACAAGATGTGTCAGGAAGTGGCTGTGGTTCCATTCCTCTGGGTGCTGCCGCTGGCATTATATCTATTAAGCTTCATCATCTGCTTTGACAACCCGCGCTGGTATGCACGCTTCCCATTTATCCTGGCGCTTACCGCGGCAGCAGGCGGCATCTGCTGGGTATTATTCAAAGAGACAGGGACAGGGACATTGATCGGGATACCCATTAAATTGCAATTGAGCATTTACGCCGCAGGACTTTTCATTTGCTGCATGGTTTGCCATGGCGAACTGTACCGCCTCAAGCCCGACCCCAAACATTTGACGGGATTTTATTTGATGATTGCCGCCGGTGGCGCGCTAGGCGGGTTCTTCGTCGCCATCGATGCACCGTTGATCTTCACCAACTACTTTGAGTTGCAATTTGGATTGCTGCTTTGCGTTTTGTTGTTCCTGTTCGTCTGTTTGCGCGACCGTAACGCCGGCAGCTTTCATCGCTGGCGCCTCCCGGCATGCATTTGGTTGTCTGCAGGGTTGATGGCCCTCGGCACGGTTTTGTGGCTGCAAGCATATAAGGCCACTTCTGGTTTGATTTACCGGTCACGAAATTTTTATGGCGTACTGAAGGTGTTCAAATATGGCAATGGCAAATCGGACCTGCGTTATCTCCAACTTAAGCACGGGAGAACAGTGCACGGTCTGCAATTCGCCGAGCCATCGCGAGCCTCCTGGCCGACCACCTATTTCAGTGAAGAGAGCGGCGTCGGATTGGCCTTGCGCGCCATGTCGGCCGGCCACCGGCGCATTGGCGTGGTCGGGCTGGGTGTCGGCACGCTGGCCACCTACGCACAACGGGGAGATGACGTCCATTTTTATGAAATCAACCCGGAAGTGCTGCGGCTGGCCACATCCGAGTTCACTTACCTCACCAATTGTCAGGGAAAAGTGGAGGTCACCCTCGGTGACGCCCGCCTTTCGCTGGAAAGGGAACCGTCACAGGATTTCGACCTGCTCGTGCTTGACGCCTTTAACAGCGACGCGCCCCCGGTACATCTACTAACCCAGGAAGCTTTCACAGTTTACCAACGACACTTGAAACCCAAGGGCATTATCGCGGTGGATATCTCCAACCTTTCCCTCGATCTCGAGCCGGTGGTCATCAACCTCGCCCGTCACTTCAACTACAAGGTGACCATCATTGATGATGTTGGAATCCCCAATAAATGGTGGATTTATTCATCCGTGTGGATGCTATTGTCGTCCGGCGAAGAGATCATCAACTCTCCCGCCATCCGCCTCGCCGCCAGACCGCTGCAGACCAACCCGGCGGGTATTCCGCTGTGGACGGATGATTTCGCCAGTTTATTTCAAATTCTCCGTTCGGGACGAATTCCCCGACCTTTATCCAAGTCCTCGGAAGCACAAACCAAAATCGCAAACAGTTTATGGGAAGATGGAGATTTTGCCGGAGCCATTGCTCGCAACCACCTCGCCCTTAAAACGCAACCTGATTCCGCCACTTTGCTCAACAACCTGGCTTGTATGCTGGCCACCTGTCCTGATGCGTCATTACGCAATGGTCCTGAAGCCGTGCAACTCGGAGAAAAAGCCTGCCGACTGACATATTATCAGGCGGACACTCTCGTAAGCACATTGGCCGCTGCCTACGCCGAGGCAGGGCGGTTTGACGATGCGATATGGATGGCGCAAAAAGCCTGTGCGTTGGCCTCCAAATCAGATGTACCAAAGGACCGGTTGGAACGGAATCAGGAATTGCTTGCCCTATATCTCAAGCACCAGCCGTATCACCAAACGGCAAAACCGTGACGTCAATAGCAGCGATTGCTTCAGGTTGTGGAAAAATGCGAAACTGAAGTTCGCGGCTGCCTCTGTCTGAATTTCCCTGACTTGTCATTCTCCCGCGCCGGATTATCCTTTGCGCCGATGCAAGAGAAGCGGAATTACTGGCTGCCGGTGGTTTTTCTGGCGCTCATTGTGTTGAGCCGCTGGCCGGGGTTGTTTCCACCGAGTTTCAGCGCGGTTTATGCGCTGATGTTTTGCGCGGGCGTGTATTTCACCGGTCGCATGGCATGGTGGCTGCCGCTCGGGACGCTGGTGCTCACGGACATCGCCCTCAACGCATATTATCAGCTGCACGGCTGGAACGTTTGGGACTTTTCCGTCCTGAAATATCAACTGGCCAACTACGTCGCCTATGTTGCGATCATCTGGATGGGTCGCCGGTTCAAACCGCAATCATCGTTTTTACCGCTGCTCGGCGGTGGTGTGTTCGGGGCATTGCTGTTTTATCTCATCACGAACACGGCATCATGGCTGTTGAATCCGTTCAACAATCCTGAATACACGAAAAATCTCGCCGGATGGCTCATCGCGCTGATCAAAGGCACGAACGGCTGGCCGCAAACCTGGGAATTCTTCCGGAACACGCTTCTCAGCAGCGGGCTGTTCACCGCTTTGTTTGTCGGGGCGATGAAACTCACCGCAGCCGCTGAATCGCCTGTCGAAAAGGAGGCGGGCGTCCGCAACGAAAAACCCGAAAACGAGGAAGCGCCGGAGGAGGCAAAGGCGTGAAAGACGTGTCAAGTATTCCTGTGTCACGTGTCATGTGCGGCGGCGTGCTTTACTTGAATCCCGGTTGCGCGGGGAAACCCAAGCCCGGTTCGGAGCGCAGCGCGGTGATTTTACATTGCAGCGGGAAGGAAATCCGCACGGAACACTTCAAACTGCAACCCGCTGTTTGAATTTTCTTTCGCTGGCGGCCTGGATTTGTTAAAAAACCCTGTGCATAAAATCTTTTGGACAATTTCCGGTTTGTGGTTTTGCGGGCTGCTCGTCGTCGCTCGCGCCGATTCGTTTCAATTGATTGATGGTTCATCGCTATCCGGCGACATCGTTACATTCAACGACAACGGCCTTATGCTGCGCATGGCGAATGATAGTTACACCAACTTGTTGTGGACAAAATTTTCGCAGGACGCGCTCGTGCAGTTGGAGAAAAACCCGAAAATCAAACCGATTGTGGAGCCGTTCATTGAACCCCCACTTTCGAAACAGCTCCCAAAACCGGAAATAACAGTTCAAGAGGGGTCGCGTTTGGAGCTTCCACCGAAACAATCCCTGTTCTCCGCCTTTTTTTCTTCACCGGTCGGTTTCGTCATCCTGCTGTTGATTTACGCGGCGAATCTGTATGCGGCTTACGAAATTGCCGTCATGCGCGCACATCCGATTGGGCTGGTGATGGGTGTGGCGGCGGTGTTGCCGATTTTAGGGCCGATCATTTTTGTTTCCACGCCGACGAGGGAGGCAACCGCCGAACCCGAAATGTCACATTCCACAGCCAAGACGGAAACTTTCGCCCTGCCCAGCGCGGCGGATGAAATTCATATTACCGAGGCCTCGTGGCAAAAGGCGTCAGCGCCCAACGAACCGCAAATTTTTCAACGCGGACAGTTTACGTTCAACCGCCGGTTTTTTGAGACCAAGTTTTCCAATTTCTTCGGCACGATCCGGCGTGAGACCGACAAGGATCTGGTGCTCGTCGTCAAAACCTCGCGCGACCGGATTATCGTGCAACGCATCACGCGCATTGCCTCCAACGAAGTGCATTTTGAGATTTTGGAAGGCACGGCGCGGCGGGAAATCATGATGCCGTTCGCCGACATTCAGGAAATTGAGTTTGGACACAAGGATGCGTGAAATTAACGCGGATCAAACGCCGACCAAAGTTCGCGCCGACATTTTGCGCATTGCCGTCAAGTCGTAATCAATTCCTTCCCCGGAGGGACGATCTCCGCGAGTCCCTGAATTTCGGCGAACGGATTTTATTCAGGGCCCTGTGGAACCCGGCCCCCAGAAATTTTTTCTTTCGCTCGCGCGCCTTTTCCCTTTCGCTGTTCGCATGACGGCTTTGCGAATCATCTTTATGGGCGCGGCGGACTTATCGTCCGCCAGCCTCGAAGCCCTGGCGCACGACGCAAAATTCCAAATCGCCGCCATCGTCACGCACCCGGACCATCCCAAAGGCCGTGGACTCAAGCCGCGACCGTCACCGGTCAAATCACTTGCGCTTAAACTCAAATTGCCCGTGCTCCAACCGGAACGCGCCCGTGACGAAAAATTCATCGCCGAACTGCGCGCGCTGCAGCCGGATTTGATTATTGTCGTCGCTTACGGGCACATTTTGACGCCGGCCATTTTGGATCTGCCACGGTTCGGCTGCCTGAACATTCACACCTCGCTCCTGCCGAAATATCGCGGCGCAGCGCCGATTCAATGGGCGATTGCCAACGGCGAGACCGAGACCGGAGTCACCCTTATGAAAATGGACGAGGGATTGGACACCGGCGACATCGTTGCGCAACGTCGCACACCCATTCACCCTGAAGATGATTCAGTCACTCTGCACGACCGGCTCGCGCGCCTTGGCGCGGCACTGCTTGCGCAGACCATTCCCGATTACGTCGCCGGAAAAATCAAGCCGACGCCGCAACCCTCCGAAGGCGCAAGCCACGCGCCCAAAATCAAAAAAGAAGACGGCCGCATTGATTGGAATCAGCCCGCGCGAACCATTTTGAACCGGCTGCGCGCGTTCACGCCATGGCCGGGCGCGTTCACGTTTTTGCCAAATCTGCCATTGGTGGGGCGAGCGTCCCCACGAACCGGGTCGTCCAGGACCATGTGTTCGGATCGGCTCGCCAGTAGTCTCGCCCCACCTGATGAAACCGGTTCAACGCAACCGAAACCGCGGTTGATCAAAATTTGGAAAGCTGAAGTAATTGAGGCGGCTTGCCGCGCCGAAGCTCCAGGGGAGCGAAGGCCGGGGGAAATTTTACAGGCGGACAAAACTGGCGTTGTCGTCAGTTGCGGCGAACGCGTACTGCGGATTCTCGAATTGCAACGCGCAAGCGGACGGCGGATGAGCGCGGCGGAATTTCTGGCTGGCAATCCATTGAAGTGCGGCGAAAAGTTTGAGTGACCTCTTGTTGACAAAACCGGTTTTTTTGCGCCTATTTTGCGTGTGATTGAATCCCCTGCTTCTCCAAGCGACCCGCGCATTTACATGGCGGCGGAGCGCACGTTCCTTGCGTGGATTCGGACAGGCATCGCGCTCATGGGTTTCGGCTTTGTCGTGGCGCGCTTTGGTTTGTTTCTGCGCGAGCTGGCTTCGAGCAGCGAGCCGGCCAAACTGCATCACGCCGGTTTTTCACTGCCAGTCGGCATTCTGCTCATCGCCATCGGCATCGTTGTCAATGTCGTTGCGGCCATTCGGCATCGTCGCTGCGTTCGGGCCATTGATCGGGGACAATTCCGACCGGCGTTCGGGGCGGGTTTCGCCCTGTCGCTTGCGGGATTGCTCGCGCTGATCGGGCTGGCCGTGGCCGTTTATTTGGCGGTCTTGTAAAATCGCATCCGGTCATGCGTTGAAGATGGGCAAGAAATTTGAAAGGTAGGGACGGCTCGCCGAGCCGTCCATTGGGAGGCGGAACTTCCGCCGGTCGCCTCGGCGAGGCGACCCCACCAAAAAACCGGGAGAAATCCCGTTGGCGGACAAAAATGGAATTGTTGTCGGTTGCGGCAAATGCGCGCTGCGGATTCTCGAATTGCAACGCGCAAGCGGACGGCGGATGAGCGCAGCGGAATTTCCGGCTGGCAATCCATTGAAGTGCGGCGGAAAGTTTGAGTGACCTCTTGTTGATAAAACCGGTTTTCTTGCGCCTATAGCACCAGTTAACATTGGCACAGTTTGATATGCCGTTGGGAAAAGCGGAGGAGGGCCGCCGCAGTCCAAGACGCTTCGCGCTTTTCGGATGCCACCGGATTTCGCGCCAGCGTTTTGGAGTGCGCGCCTGATACCGGCAGCGCGATAAACCAAAACGCCTTCCCCCCATCGGACGAGGGGAAGGCGGAAGTGCACCGTCAATCGGATATCAATTATAGCAATCGGTGTAACACGGTTGCTTTTTGATTCCTACCACGAATAGCTCAATCCACCGGAGACGGCTTGGGAACGGAGCCGTGAATTCAGGTGGACGTCATAGTTCACAAACCCCTGTATCGCTTTGTTGAACGCCACAGTCAGGCCGCCGCCCAATACTCCGCTGTCGGCGCCCAACTCTACACCGCGAACAATAAAGTTGCCGCTCCCGCCAACGAAACTGGCATTCACATCGGCGGTTTTATCCAGGAATTCATGTTCCCAAGCCGCGCGCAACGCAGGAATGAATTGCACGCCATCCTTCTCGCCGAACTGCGCGGCCAGCCGCACGCCCAAAGCGGTGCGAAGACTGTTCATATCCACGCTGTGCACGTTCAAGTCATAATTATTATTACCGGGCGCGGCACTGGTTTCCTTGAAACTATTCTGCGCCAAGTACGTGTAGTTCAACCCCAGTGTGGGTTCAATTGTCACCGGACCGGTTCCAAGAACATAACCACCTTCGGTGGAAAATGATAATACGTCGCCATCATATTTGCCATCGGCCTCCTGAGAGATGGAGCCCACTTTGATGAACCGCTTCGTGTCCGTCTGGAGGAAGCCGTAACTGAAGATGCCGTCCAGATGCCACGGGCCATTGACATATCCGCCGTAGGCGGCGCACTGGATGGCGTCCACGGTCCCGGATGCGCCAGGCCCGCCGACACCCGCGTCGTCATGCGAGTAGCCCAACGCCAAACCAACCAGCATTTCAGGACGCAGGCGATAGTCAAATCCGCCGCTTGTGCCACTGACGGTGAAGTTGCCGCCGGACGCGTTGCCATCGTCCTTCAAATGTCCGAACGTGCCAAAGCCCTGCAGCCAGATGTTGTCCAAAAGCTGGTCCGCCTCCGATTGCTGCTGCATGGGAGGCAGTGCCGAACCGGCGCTGGCCAGTTGGACGGGCTTCGCCGCAGCAGATCCACTGCTCTCACCACCGGCACTGATGCGTCCCGTGCGCAATGCAATTGAATTATTGAAGACAGCCTGCTGCTGCACATCGAGCATTCCGAGACTGCCATGAATCTCACCGCTCATGCTGTCCAGCGCTTTCTGCGCTGTGCCGGCATCGGGAAGCCAGAAAAACTCGTTGACCAGGTTGGACATGGCCGGGGCGTTGCCCAACCGCGCAGGGTCCGCTATGCCGTCCAATGCGCCCGCGACAGAATGCTGGTTGAATGTGTTGGCCACGGAAGTGAATTTACTCCGATGCAGAATCGTCTCAACCGTGTTCGTGTCGGGATAGTCCAGCGCCACGGTGAGAAACAACGGCGCATTCGAGATGCTGACACCGGCATTCGTCCCGAGGACTCCGCCCGTGGCTGTAAGATTCGTATAGACTGTGTTGGAACCGTAAAGTTCATGGGCGAGCAGCACGACGACCGTGGCGTTGCTGATTATCGCCGTGCCCGGCGAACCGCTCACGTTGATTAAATCGGACTGCCCCGCCGCATTCACTTCCTCATCGTAGACCGAATTGGTCATGTTCAGCGAACCCACGAAGTTCAACGTACCGATGGAATTGCCCGGGGCGATGACGCCATGGCTGCTCACTATGCTAAAAACGGTGCCCGTGCCGCCCAAGCTGCCCGTGATGTCCACGTTCACAACGGAGCTGGTCAGGCCGCCGTTGATCGACAGCAAGCCGTTTGACACGGTGGCGCTTTGAGAGAATCCGTTGGTGCCAGTCAGATTCCAGCCGGTCGAGGTCCCATCCCCTTGCACGGTCAGGGTTTCAAAGTTGACAAAGTTGCTATTGTAACTGCCATGCCCCTGGAGAAACGCCGCGTCGATGCCGGTGCCACCTACAATGTCACCTTGAACGTCCGAACCGGTCTTAAGCACCACCGTGTTACTGTCATTCCCCAGACTGATGGCTCTGCCGTTGCCGCCAATGATCGTCCCGGCATTGGTCACGTAGGCTGGGCCGCCGGTGATTTTCACGCCGCTGGTATTTCCATAAATGAACCCGCCTTCGTTGTCCACCACCCCGCCATCCCACAACCTGACTCCGTCGTGGTTTGTCCCTATGATCGAACCGGCGTTGTACACAAAGCCTGTGCTACCGCCAATCAACACGCCATATTCAGCTCCCCAAATTATCCCGTTGGTCGCCAGGCTGTTCACGATGCCACCACCACTAATGCGAACGCCATCGGCGGTCTGACCTGTGATCGAACGGGTATTGGTAACCGCCCCTGGGCCGCTGATCTTCACGCCGCCGGTGTTTC
>Ga0116123_1000419_pt1 | contig 30835 bp, 46 predicted proteins | sample June2015DPH_13_1_3_FD_89727 | JGI IMG/M metagenome (GOLD analysis project Ga0116123, IMG submission 89727) | Peatland microbial communities from SPRUCE experiment site at the Marcell Experimental Forest, Minnesota, USA - June2015DPH_13_100 | ecosystem: Environmental > Terrestrial > Soil >... | reverse complement strand
TTCCGGTTCCGGTGGTACGGCTGGCATAGCGTCGGCAAATGGCCTGAGTTGGCAATATCCAGGTATAGTGACTGCGGATGTTGGTACTCTCTTCACCAAGGAGACAACTATCTGGCAAATGACTACTCCTACACAGAACGGGACTGTTGGTTACATGCGGCTCCGTCTGGATGGTGCTGACGATCAATCGGCAAATGCGACTTATCGGCGTGTTCAATTTTCGGTGGGTACGAGTGGTGCCGATGCAATAAGTTCAAATCTCACGGTAACTGCTGGTGTCCCGGCTATTGTGAATACAGCTACTTTCCTTGTCCCTGAACTGTAAAAGAGGTCTAAATGGCCTTTGCAATAGCCACAAATGTACCTAAACCGGTAGCAAGCATCAGTTTTAATGCTGTCAATATTAAAACTGTTGCTTTGCTGCCGGTTGCCTCAATAGGGATAAATATCACCCCTGTCTTTAGGATTAAGGCAGAGGCTCAACTTCCTGTTGGAGCTATACTTTTTAACGATACCTTTAAAATCAAGGCTTCTGCTCTTCTGCCTGATGCCTCTCTTAGTTTCAATTCATCCACGGTATTCTCCATTGCAGCAAAAAGCAAATTGCCGGTTGCTTCTATTCTTCTCGGATCGGCATTGGTTATCCATGCCAAAGCAACTTTGCCGGTTGCCAGTTTGATTTTTGTTGGCAATTCTCCACCGTTCAATATTGCGGCAAGGGCTAAAATACCGGTTGCAAATATTATCTTCGGTCATGGAGATATTGCAACTTACACCGTCATGGTCATGAATCTGAAAAATAAACTGGTGTCTTTCTACCAGAATTACAACTTTGAATCGGTGGGTATCTTCAATGGGGTGCCTATCGGATGTGACCCGGCAAGTGGGCTTTATCTTCTCTCTGGGGCTGATGATAACGGAACTGACATTGCTGCTTCAATTCTTCTCGGTGATTACGACTTTGGGATTAACAATATCAAAACAAATCCTGAGTTTTTTGTGAATTATTCAGGGAATGGAGAAGTACAGGTATCGGCTACGATAGATCAGGAAGATGATACAAATGGACCTTATGAGGTTCCTGCTCCACATGAAACAAAAGTCCAGACAAGACGGGCTATAATAGATCAGGGCCTAAGGGGAAGTCACTGGCAATATCTGATTGAGAATATTCAAGGTTCTCAAGTTACTATTCAAAATATAGGGCTTAATTTCAAGAAATCACAAAGGAGCCTACATTGAAACCGGGAAAGTATGATTTCATAATAGATCAGGGCGCGAATTGGGGGCAGACATTCTACTTTGGCAATAGCGCGATAGGTCCGACTCTTCTCCCTTCTTCTCCTTATACGATAGTTGTTGATGGAGTAGTAAAAACTTTCACTCGTAATGATGGTGGCTCTTTTCTGACTGATGGCCTTGCAATCGGTAACTATCTGGTCTGTTCAGGATTCGCAAATAAGGTTAATAACGGCTCTCACTTGATTACGAATGTCACGGCCACGGTGATAACCTGTTCTGGCGATACAATGACCACGGAGACGGCTTCTCCGTCGCTTTCGGGACAAAGTATTATGGTAGTCAAGGCTATGGACTTAACGGCGGCTACAGGTGCTTCCATGATCCGTCAACAGTACAGTGACGTAAGCCCTGTTGCCACAATAACGGTTGCTTTCTCCGGCACTCCTACTGATGGTTCCATAGCTCTTTCTCTAACTCATACTCAAACGGCGGCGATTCCTGCCGGGAAAGATGTTTGTTCACAGGCAAGTCAGTATGTATGGGATTTGAACGTAACTCAGTCAGGGCTGGTCACAAGAATGTTAGAAGGTAAAGTCTCTATTGATCCGAGTGCTACCCATTGAGCGATTTTGAAGAAACCACAATAGTTGAAACGATAGCAGAAAACGAGATTGTGGTTATTCCACAACCTAATGCAGCCGTTATTGTTGCGGTCCCTGCTCCAGAACAGCCAATTATTGTCTTTGTTGGCAATTCTCCGGGTGCTAAAGGTGCTGATGGTGCTCCTGGTGCTCCTGGCACTCCAGGCACTAACGGGACAAATGGCACTAATGGGACTAATGGTACGAATGGAACAAACGGTGCTCCGGGTGCTGATGGTGCTCCTGGTCCTAATCTGGTATCGACTTCGACCTCTACAAATATCACTGGTCTTTTGAAAGGCGACGGTTCCCATGTTAATCAGGCGACTGCCGGGGTGGATTATATTACTCCTGCGGAAGTCCCTACCACTCTCCCTCCGAATGGCTCTGCCGGTGGAGATTTAACCGGGAATTATCCAAACCCTACTTTAGCGGCGCTCGGTTCACCCCCTACTGGTAGCTATACCAATGCGAATATCACTGTTGATGCAAAAGGACGGGTGACGGCTGCGGCGAATGGATCAAGTAGCGGTGCTGGAGATGTGGTTGGCCCTGCTTCAGCGGTTGACAATCATGTGGTATTTTTCGACGGCACAACCGGTAAATTAATCAAAGATAGCGGTTTGACTCTTTCCGGGTCAAATACTGGAGATCAGGATTTATCTGGTAAAGAAAATACACTTCCACTTACTACTCTTGGTGATACGCTTTATCAGGATGGATCAGGTCGTCAACGGCTGGCTGGAAACACAACCACTTTTCAAAAGTTTCTTTCACAAACTGGTAACGGGTCAATCTCGGCGGCTCCTTCATGGCAAACTGTACCGATCCAATCAACTTTAACGTATTACTTTCAGGACACTGCCTCGGCGGTTGCGACGTATAAAAAACAAATTACAACTCCTTATACTCCTAAAACTACAGAAACATATACTCCGGCAAACGGGACTCATGTCATCCAGAACTTTATCACTGATCCTGGATTCCCTGGGTTGGCCTTTATTCCTGCGGGTCAATTTGAGTTCCATATCCATGCGTCAAGGGCTGGAGGCAACTTCACTGTTTATGCTGAAATATGGGAAACAGATTCTGCCGGGGTTGATATTGCTTTAATCGGAACGTCTGAGCACTCTACTAATACTACAACTTCAGAGGCGGAATATCGTTTATTTTTCGTTACGATAAACACCTATACATTGGCTTCGACGGCAAGCCGGATTGTGTGCCGAATTTGGGCTATTACAACGTCTTCTGCAACCTGTAACCTATACGTTGGTGATACGGCTGATTCACACTTGACTCTGCCGACAAATACGGTGGACGCAAGTAACTTTATCCCTTATATCGGGGCAACGGCTAATATTAACACAGGCGCGTTCACCGTAACCTCGGCTGGTTTTTCAGGGCCATTAACCGGGAATGTCACAGGTAACTGTTCGGGTTCCTCTGGTTCTTGTACGGGTTCATCAGCATCGTGTACCGGGAATTCAGCCACGGTGACGGGATTTTCTCCGACTGGCGGGAAAACACTTACATTGACTGATAGTACAACCCTTGGGAATGCCTCTATATCTCTTGCCAATGGTAAAGCTCTTACTCTCACGGGCAATTTAACAGCAAGTTCGGACGCTACTGTTTCAGGGACAAATACAGGCGATCAAACGAGTGTAAGCGGTTCATCTGGTTCCTGCACAGGAAATGCAGCGGGGCTTTCAGGCCAATATATCGACTGGAACGCCTCAAGCGGTGGAACTTCAATCGCAAATAAACCATCTATCCCTTCTGCTGCGTCAAATATTTTATTACAACAGAATTTTGGAGGTTTCTAAATGTCCTCAAATACTTCACCAATATTTCCTTTAACTCCATTGGCCCCTAGTGTAACTTTGGCTGGTGTAACGGCTTGTTCCACAAGAGCACCCACGGCTTCAGCCAGTCTTGCGGGTGCAAATATCTTCCAACTCTTAGCCTCTCAGACGAATGGATGCAAAATTGACAGAATCCGTGTCCAGGCTTGCTCATCGTCAATAACTGCTCCGACTGTGGCTCAAACGGTCTTAATCTGGCTCTTGGATGGTACAACGGCCTGGGTGATAGATGAAATACTTGTTACTGCGGTCACACCTTCAACCACGGCTGCGGCCTTCTCTACGGAGAAAACATATAGTAATTTGGTGATCCCTACGGGGTATTCTCTCTATGCCTCGACTACGGTAACAACAACTTCATCCACAACGGCTTTACAAGTAACAGCTTTCGGGGGAGCCTTTTAATGTTTAACTCTCTCAATCCGATAGTTATTGCTGCCAGAAAAACCATCATATTTAGCAATACTATTGCCTCGTTAGGTCAGGCCACTGGTTTTATTATCATGGCTAAGAGTATCAATGTGCTAACTGTTTTAATAGATCAGCCCTGTCGGGTAAGACTTTATTCAACTGCTGCTGCTAGAAACGCTGATTTAACTCGGATGACAACAATTCCTCCCACTCCAGGGACTCAGCATGGCGTGATAATGGATTTAGTCCTTTCCACTGCTGCGGTTGGCTCTTTTCCGGCGACTTGGTTTCTTTCTCCTGCGGCGATTGGGAATAATGACGATAATCCTGCATCGAGTAATATTTATTACACTGTGGATAATCTGACAGCATCGGCAAAGGCTATCAATGTAACAATAAGCTATTTACCGATTGAAACTTAATAAGGAGTCTTAATATGTATGCAACATACACATATGCTGCAAGCTCTACGGCGGCAAATATCTTGGCTGATGTAGTTTTGTTACTGACAGGAACAACGGATAAAGGCACTTTATCAGCTAACTGTGTCCAAGGAACAACAAGCATAGATGCTAGTGTCACTGTTGCCGGATGGACTGTCTATGATGCTTCAGCCGGAACTAATGCTCAATGTCTTAGAGCACCTGTGGCAGATAATGCAAGCCAGTATAAATATCTTGTTATTGATACAAATACTGCTGGTTATATTTTACAAAAGGGATATGAAACATGGAATAGTGGCACTCATGCAGGGACAAACCTAGCGTACAATTCAGATAATACTACTTATTCACAACGGACCTTAATTGCATCTGGCGGAACATTATATATAAGTGCAAATGTACGTCATTGCTTTATATATTCTCTTCAAGGCGGTGTTTATGGCAATAGCTCATCGTCAAATCCGTCTGGGATACTTGAACGATCAAGGCTCTCTCCTTGGGACACAGTGGCTAACGGGTATCCACCATTTGTATATTGGGGTACTTATTCTGTGATATATGAACCACGCTCTCTGAATGCGACTGGTGCCGATATAACAGGAAACGGATCATTAATGACAATAGTTTTTCCATTGGGGGGGTCAGCTGAAACTCCCCCCACGACTTCGGTAATATCTAATTCAAATAAAGTTACATTAGGCCATGTTTTTTTACCGTTCGGCGCGTGCAAGGCTGCAAACGGTCATCTTGGGGGTGATTTCTCAAGTTTCTCAGACATATGGTTGACTACATATAATAGTGGAAGTCCATTAGATACAGTAGTCTATGGCGGTAATACTTATAACATTTGGGCAGCTGCGACGACATGGCGCTATGCTGTCAGGCAGGGGTAAATTATGGCTGCATGGACAGGTGCGGGTTTTCTTGAAAATTATAGTGAACCGGGTAGATCAACTGTGTTTGTAATTTGGCGCTGGGAAAGTTGGCTTGCTTCCAGGAATATGACTGGCAATGTGAGCGGATCAGGACAAGTTTTCCCTTGAGATAAAAATGCCTCTTAAACTTGAATTATTGACTTCTAAAGGTACGGAATGGATCGGATTGTGCAAACATCGACTCCATATGATGTCTGTCATGAGAAAGCCTGGTGCCATACTGAAACAGACTTATTATTTGCCAAAAGGCGTTATGGCTCAAGTTATTTCTTCTGATGTCTGCGATATTATCAGAATATGGGGCGGTGGTCTGACAGGTATTATTTGTCATCCTCGGTCAAAAGATCAAGCAACATTATATGTTATCCCTGCGGCTCTTCCCGGCCAAGAGGCTATTTCTGTAATTGCAATAGTTGGCGGCTGGCATACCGATAAAGACGGTAATTTTGTAGAGTTAACAAGTAACTTTGATTATCCTCTGGTCGATTCCGATAACGCCTCATTTCTCTTCTCTGGTGAGGATTCAGTAAAAAGCGGTGGTTTTCTTGGTAGTGAAGGGAATTATGGCAATATTTACTGGCATAACAACGACAAAAGTAACTTGAGTGTAATTTCCTACAAAGGCATTCCCACTCGTCACTTCATGTTAGATCAACAAGGGGCTATTAACGGTGCGGACTTTGCTACTGACGGGCAAGGTATTTGCCTTTACAAATCTGGAATATTTCTCACATATACAAGAAAAGGTCAAGACGGCAAAAATGAGGTTGTGAACGGTGCTGCGGAACTTGAAGGAGAGGTTATTTGCTGTACTCCATCCGGCGTTTCAATCCTTCAGGGAAGTAAATGGGTGGATATACCAATTATCGGATGGGTGGCTAGTCCAGCATGGTATTTCGATAGTACAGGTAAAAAAGCAATTAATTCAGAAGGCACTCGTATCCTGACTTTCCAAAAAGCTGACAATGGTTCGGTTACTGGTGTTCAGACAGCCAATTATGTCCCTGCAACAAATAAATATTTATATCTTACCTCTTCAGGGCAGACTGGTTACTCTAGTTTAGAGTATAATAGCGACAAAATATCACAGGATTCATGCTTTGAATTAAAAGCAAATGGGGATATTGTCAACCTAAGTGTTATTGCTTCTTTGACAGCTAAAAGCGAATATAAATCAAGTGCGAGTAAGAGTTTTGCTGATTACGCTATCTATGACGATGGTAAAAAATACATTGTTACATTAACTTATGACGGTAACGTAACAGTATGTGCGGGACTGGCAAACCTGGATGGCTCACCTGCAAGTTTCCCTCCTGGTGTTGCTTGCGGCCCGTTTACATATTCGTTTACGGGTGCCACTCAAATAGGAAATACCAGTTGTGCTAAGTTAGACCCTACCTCGGCATGTTGTCCAAATGCTGTGGTAATGAATGTTTCGGCAACTATAACTGGTCCGGGGGTGGATGCTACAGGTAGTAGAGATATTACAACGGTGGCTAAGGCTGGTTCATGGGTAATGACATCTTGCAATCTGGAATGGGTAACATATGATACAGGTGCCGCTCCGCCATGCGGTTGCACTTCACTTACTGACACCACAGATAATGCTTATTATATGGCTCACGGTTTACCCTCATATAGTGCTGCTTTGGACCCTGTTTATTCTCCATGCGGAGGGACAAAAACACAAGAATTCACCCGGTCAGGCAGTTATGTAAGAGATATAATTGGCGGTGGACTTCCTGTGGCCCATTCAGGATGTAACCCCCCTTTTAATTTTGTGTCAATTGGAACGGATGTCATAGGAGGCGGATGCGCTCTTGTTTTTGGTGGTGAAGGTGATCCCTGTGGAATGCCAGGGGAATACTATTGTATTCAGAATGTAAATGAATATGGCGCACAGTACAGCATAGGAACAGTGACTTATACATGGGTGTGTCCATGAGTAATTGTTATAATTCTACAGGCAATTCTAGTAAAGTTTTATGCACAAAGCCGTGTGTAAACGGTATGTATGGTAGCATTCCATGTGCAGCTTCATCAGAAGGGACACAGACAGTCAAACATACTCTTAATAGTAATGCAACTGCCACATTTGGACCTTTCACCATACCTATTTTAAATACTATTAGAAATTTTACATTCATTGGAGGCTCTAACACTACTCCACTTTCCAGGGATGTAACAGGTTCTATATCAGAATCAATAAAACAGACAAGTTGTATTTTCCACTATGTTAATAGTGCAGAGGAAGTATGTTTATATAAAAAGACAGTGACTAAATTATCATTTTCAGGGTCAGAATCCGGTTGTGTTTCTTCACTGCATTTCAACAACAGTTATGCAAAAGTGATAGTAAGCAATCTGTCACTCACAAAAGATCACACTTATATTTTGTTAAGAAATGGACTTGAAGAAACATTAGGGTCATATAGTGAAAATTCAGGCGGTTCAGGAGTGTGGAAAATGTTTCTCGCTCCTACTCCTGACTTGGATGCTTTGCAGTTTGACTTGGATATACAAAAATACGGTTTTTATAACGATTATGATTCTTGTCCTAATGCGGCTGTTGATTCTCTCACGGCCCTTGACGGTGGGCCTGATATGTTCTATCCTGAGTGGGCTAGAGACTGGACACCTGACATGATGTGGCAACAAGTAGCGGTCAATAAATTCTATGGATGCAAGAGCGGGACACCTATATTAAAGGATAATTTTGGGTTTGGAATATCAACTGAACCTGTGCCAATAGGCGATTTTGCGAGACACCCCAAACTTGGTGATTGCTATAGTTGGTTGCTCTCCTTGGGGAAGGATATAAAACTGGTGAATTTTATAAACGGCCAAAAAGATGATAGTTTACTGTCTGATGCACTTAAACCACACCATATTGATTTGAAAAAGTTGGTTGCGTATTATCCAATTTCTCTTATATGAGGTTTCAATGCTGATAAATAATGCACAACGGTTAAATGTATGGTTAGGGCTGAATGACAAGTTCAGTTATGAAGAAATGTGTGCAGCTTCTACCGCTCAAGGAGTTCAGTTGTTGACAGCTATGGTATTTGCGGCTAAGGTAGGGATGATGATGGTTGCAAAATCTGAATTTCCTGAAATGGAATATAAAGACGCTGTTATGGCATTTGCTGCTAAATATAACGGACAAGAAATATTCTATCCGGCTTCTGAAATAAAAAATGAACAGGTGCCGTCGCCTGAGAATAAGGGAAGGGGCTGCTGTGGTGATAATGGTGTCCCTTCTCAATCCCGTGGTTTAGGAGACACGGTGTTTAAAATCACACATGCCACTGGCCTTGACAAACTAGCAGAGATATACACAAAGATTACAGGTCAACCATGCGGATGTGCTGAACGTCAAGAGGCTCTTAACAAACTATTTCCTTACGGTATAAGAGAGGAATGATATGGCAGCAACTATTGATCCCCAAACAATCCTCACTGAATCTGAAAATCTTGTTAATGATTTTTTAAGTAGAATTGACGACTCAATAAGCAACTTACAGAACTTTGTTGACGGTCGCACTACTTATGTAACTTACAATCCTCCTACTGCGTTTGCTCCTTCGGCTCCTGCGCCGATTCCTTTAGATCAGTTACCGGTTTTAACCCCTGCAATTCTTGATGCTGACTTTGGAAATCCTCTGTCTGAAATGGACGCCTATAAAGGGCATGTTTATATCGCTCCTATTCTCGATCAAATGGAAGCGACTTTAACCGGGTGGATCAACTCTAAGACTCTGGCCGGGGTGGATGCGGCTGGAAATCTGCTGACTTCTGGTGGGGTTGGGATTGATTCGACTACCCAAAACGCCATATACCAGAATGGACGGCAGAGAGATTTACTTGCTCTCTCTGATGCGCTCGATGCCATAGCTTCAAGAGATGCGAAGAGAGGTTTTGCTTATCCGACTTCACGGAGAGCTTCTGATGCGGCTATTGTCGAGTTCCAACAGAATTACGAGAATCGAAGCTGGCAGATCACGGCTCTCATGTCCGACTTGGCTCAAAAGAATATCCAACTGGCAATACAAAGCAATATGAGTATAGAAGGGTTACATGCCTCTTTTGCTCAAGGCTTCGGTAGTCTCTTCCTGAACTTGAAAAAGTTGATTGTGGATACTTTTAAGGTGGAGGTCGATGAAAGAGTAGAAGTATTTAAAGCTCAACTCTCGGCAGTCATAGCCGGTTATCAACTCTCTGAAATCAATGGTAAACTGTCTATTTCTTTCCAGGAATTGCTTTTGAAACAATGGGAAATCCTGACTGAAACATCTACTGACAGAGTGAAGAGCCTTATTGCACAAGCTGAAGAGGGGAATAGGATACAGCTTGAGGCTGCTAAAGCTCTTGTTTCCTCTTTGGAGAGCATAATTCAGGCGGCATTATTCCAGACAAACGGAATAGTGGCGCAGATAAATAGTCAGACTTCAGGAAGTAGTGCATAAGGAGTTAATCATGATCTCTCCGCAAATTGAAAACCTTGTCAGAATGAAAGTTCAGCAATCCAATGTGATGTTGGCCTCTCAACCGCAACCGGGTCAAGTGCCTGGAAGGGCTGAAGGTGGCTCGGCTCCTGGCATTATTCCTGGTCCTGTTTCTATGATGGGTGGAGATAATACAATGACTTCTACCAAATCAGGTGAATATATCCTGCCGGTTGAGGCTGTCATGGGCCTTGGAGTGCGGATGGGTGCCACTACTCATGGTGACGCTCTGGCAATTGGAAAGCATATCCTTGATAAAGAGGTTATGGGGCTGAAAAAGGAAATGGGGAATAACACTCCTCCCCGCAATTCAGGTATTTCGACTGGCGCGGATCAGGCTTCTCCTACTCCCGGTCAAGGGGTTGGCTTTGCTGAAGGTGGCATAATTTCGGATGCAACACAATGGTTGGGAAGTCATGTTGTTGACCCTTTAAAAAATATGATGACTCCAAAACCGGGTATTCCTGTTGGCTCTACTCCTCCTTTGCAACCTCAACAGGTGGGGAGTGGTTATCTTAACCGTACAGGAACGGGGTTACAAAGTCATAATTCAGCGGTTGAACAGGTGGCAAGAGATACCGGTTATGCTGAAGGTGGCGGAGTAGGGAATTGGTTAAGTGAGCATGTTGTTCAACCGGTTAAATCTGCTCTTACTCCTAAACCTGGGATACCGGCTTCTCCTTCTTCGACTGCTCTTGGTACTGGATATGCCCGTAATACGGCAGATACAGTAAAGACACACAACCAGGCTGTGACGGATGCGGCCAAAGGTTATGCTGAAGGGGGTATGCCGGATAATCAGTTTATACCAGTAGAGAAACAGCCTATAGTAGCTCCTCATGGTGCAGAAGGCTCTTTTGAATTACCTCCTCCGAAACCCGGTATCCCTGCTCCGGCTGCTACAACTCCTCCCGGCCCTGCCTCTCCTCCCCCTGCACCTTCTGGAATGGGTATCGCTCCTGACCCTCACGGCTCCGCACAAATCGGTAAACAGAAAGTCAATTATGGTGACATTGGCGTAATGGGTAAAGACCCGCTGGCCGGGAAAAGTACGGGTAGTGTCAATACAATGACTGGTGAAGAGTTCCAGAGATCAGGATTGGCTGCGGACCCGAATTTCGGTAAGACGGGCATGGAATACAACACGGCAACAAAAACCTGGGGTAAACCGGACCCTGAAATAATGGTTGGCAATCCGAATGGTATCATGTCAACGATGAAGGAATCTGAAGCCTACAATAAGGGACTAATGAATCCTCAACAACGGCAGAGTTATGAAGCTCGGCAAATGCAGGAAAAGGAACTTCAGGCCAAAACAGATATTGCAAAAGGAACGATGGGTATCAAACAGGAAGAAGCTGATACAAAGAAAACTGCGGCTGAATCGTTGGCTGCATACCATAAGCAACTCGGTGACGCAAAAACTAACTTTGGTAAAGGGGTTATGAGTAGTTTAAGCCCTGAAGCCGTACATGATCTTGCTTCACAATTTGCCAAAACAGGCCAAATGCCAGCAATGGGAATGGGTGGCATGGCGGATAGAGAGGCTATCTTTAACGAATGGTCGAAAATGATGCACACTCAAGGCGGGACTCTTAATGACCAACTTGAACAACGTGCTGCTCTCAAGGCAAGTCAAGGGGCGCTTAACAATGATGTTAAACAGTATGACCTGATGGAGAAATCCGAGAAACAGGCTGCGGGTGCTGCAAAGTTACTTCGTGAATCGTCAAAGAACTATGGGCGAACCGGTGTCAGATTCGTCAATTCTATGGAAGCTCTGGCAAGGAATGCGGTCAATGACCCGAAACTTGCTGACCTCCAAATGAAATTACTTGCATTCACACGTGAATATTACAAAGTTACGACAAATGCCTATGCAAGCGCAAGGGAACTGTCAATAGGGGCGCAAGAACAGGCCGACAAGCTCCTTAACGCTTCAGACAGTTATGAATCCCTTGATGCGAAGATAAGGGCTGCTGAACAGGAAATAGCAAACACCAAGGGTACTTTTAAAGAGACTATTGACGCTCGGAAGAAGGATATTTCCAGTGTTGGTAAAGAAGGTGCTGGTAAAGAACTTACTCCTGACATTGCGGCTCAATACAAAGCCAAATATGGAGATAGGGCAAAAGCGGAAGCGGCGGCAAAAGCGGACGGTTACACCTTCTAGGAGTATATTATGCCAAATGCCTTCGATCATGTTTATGCTGATGATAATAAAACAGGCAGCAATGCGTTTGATAAAGTGTATGGTGCTCCCCCTCCTGCTGCGGCGGCTCCTACTCAAGCTCCGGGTATCCCTGCTGGCCCTCCTGCACCTGAACAAGAATCCGGGTTGAAATCAACTTTAATGGAAATCCCTCGTCTCGGTAGTGAAATAGTATCGGGTATGGCAAATATCCCTGTAAAAGCATACAAGGGCTACAAGGGCATTGCTGCAATGGGTCAAGCTGCTTTGCAAGGGAAGGGGTTGGATGAATCTTTACAGGCTGGCACGGCGGCGATAGGTGATAGAAATGCGGTTAAATCTCCGTTGGCTCCTTCCAAAACAGGGGAGTTCATTGGTAAGAAAGTTATTCAACCAGGGATTAAAAGTGTTTCTGAAACAACCGGATTGCCTGAAGAACTGGTAAGTGGTGGGGTTGAGGCTGCTGGTGACATTGCAGGGCTTTATGGTTTGAAAGCTGGTATTCCTCCGGTTGCTCGGCTGGCTGGCAAAGTGGCTGGTAAAACTGCTTCTGGCCTGGGTGATACCGGTGCAGGGCTACTCGGCACTTATACAGGCACGGGAAAACGGTTTATCAAAGAAGCTGCGGCTCCTGGGGATACAGAGACTTTCACTAAATACATGCGTGGTGGAGAAGAGGGCGGTAAGGAAATCGTAAGCAAGGCAAAGGATGCCGTTCAGAAAATCAAAGATCAACGTGGTGAGGAATATCGCGCTAAATTGGCTCAACTTGCTGAGAATCAGGCTCCTATTACTGATGCTCCTGCAATATTGCAAGATAGACTTAATACGCAACTTAGCAAATTCGGCGTGAAAATGACCAAAAATCCGGCTGGTGAGGATGTCCCTGACTTTTCCCGGTCAACAATAGATCGTAAATCTCAAGGGGATGTTACTCATATCATTGATACAATTCAGGGATGGGGTAAGAAACCCGGTGATTTAACTCCGCTTTCTCTCGATACTCTCAAAAGACAACTTGACGATTTTTACAGTGATTCAAAAAATAGCCGTGCAATGGTAGCAAGTCTCCGTGACGGTGTTAAAAAGTTGATTGTTGATAAAGTCCCTGAATATGCCGATATGACAAAGGGCTATGCAGAAGCAACGGGGCTTATCAACGAACTTGAGCGCACTCTTTCTCTCGGTAAAAAACCGATGATTGACACGACAATGAGGAAACTTACTTCATCCATGCGTGATAATTTCAGTTTCCGTACTGAATTGCTCCATCAACTTCAAGAGGCAACTGGTGAGAATCTTGAATCTGCCATAGCCGGTTACAATCTCTCTTCAATGGCTCCTCAAGGTGGATTCGGCAAACTTACTTCAGGATCATTGAGCGTGGGGGTGTTGGCCCATGCTTTATCCCCTCATTACCTAGCCCTTCTTGCCATGTCTTCTCCCCGGATCGTCGGTGAATCTCTCCGTGCTCTCGGTATAGGTGCTCGGTATGTCAACCGGATTCTTCATAAACTGCCTGACATAAAAAAATACGTTGGTGAAGGCAAGGCTGCTGGTGGTGAAGCAGGGCAAGCTGGTACTGCGGGGGTTGCTGGTGAGGCTGTTCCTCCGAAACCTGGGGTAGAACCGGCCCCTGTACCTCCACAAACTGCTGAAACTGCTGCGCCCTTATCCTCCACTGCCCCTGCCCCTGAACCTGTGGTAGAACCTTCTATGCCGGATTACAAAGATATTCTGGACAGTTTAACGAAACAAACAGGAATAGTAAGAGGCAAGGGTAAGAAAAACTGGACCGATAGTGATTTCCGTAACTGGCTTAAACAGTCATATCCCACGGTTGCTGCGAGATATGCTAAAAGTGATATATTTAAAGCTCTGGAAGGTCAAATAAGGGGTGAGAAACTAGGTAAACATCAACAGCGGGTTATAGATGCTTTCAATGAAGATCATACTACGATGACGGCGAATGAAACTTATAAAACATCTCAAAAAGCAGACCGGTATGCAGCCGAAGCTGGTATGGACACAACCGGGTGGACGGATGAAGATAAATCAAACTTCGTTGAACAATATGAGGATTTTAAAAGAGGGCAAGGGAAACAGTCACAACCTGTTAAAGATGATCCATTTCCTCATTACAAACATAAAATAGATTAAACTGAAGGTGATATATGATTCTCCCTGCAATAAAATTTAAAGATCAAATTCATAAAGGGTCATTTGAAGATCATCATTCTGATATTCTGGCGGCAAACAAGATCGGCAAAAAGCAGCCCCATAAAGAGGGATTCGTTATTGGTGGCCGGTTTTATAGCCGCAAGTATGCCAGTGATTACATGAAATCGAAAGGCTATAATGTCCCGGATGAACTTCATTCTGAAGATATGAGAAAGGCGATAAATGATCCACAACAGGGAAAAACCGAGAAAGAAACCAAAGTGAAGTTGAAGGATGTGAAAGATGTTGTTGCTTGTGTGATTGATTATGGCACTTTCATTTGTGTAGCAGATACCCTTAGCAAAACAATGAAAAAGGTCTATTGCTATAACTTCACTGCTGAAGAATTTTATTCCATAGCAGATTTATGCAAGGCAACAGGTCTGAAAAATGTAGTAAGAACAAACGATATTTTTAGCCCTGAGATACTGGATACCATTGATCTTTTTATCTTCCCGGATATTGGTTATGAAGGTTTGCAAAAACATTTTAAAACACTCGGCAAGGCAGTATGGGGAAGCATGGGAGTTGATGCAATAGAAATTCTGCGGGATGAATTTCTGGAATTAATAAAAAAACTTGGGTTGCCAGTAATTAACTCTGTGCCAATAAAGGGTGTTTTAAACCTTCGTGAACATCTTTCCAAAGTCAAAAATAAGCATGTTAAAGTTAATATATATCGTAAAAATATGGAGACATGGCATCACATTGATATAGAACATAGTCAGTCAGAACTTAACAGGATGGAAACCGAATTCGGCGGTTTAGAGGATATTGTTGAATTTATCGTACAGGATCATATAGATACCGATGTTGAAACTGGATATGATGGGTGGAGTATTGACGGTATCTTTCCGGTATTTTGTTCTCAAGGCTATGAAAAGAAAAACGAGTTATATCTTGCTGCCTTAGTGGAATACAAAAATGTTCCCGACGAAATTAAGGAGATTAATGATGCGATAGCTCCGTTGTTGAAAAAATATGGCTACCGGAATTTTTGGGCTACAGAAATTCGCGTGAAAGGTAATAAAAACCATTTCATTGATCCTACTCCTCGTATGCCTGGGATGAGTGGTGAACAGTTTATGATGACATGCGAGAATATTGCAGAAGTCATTTGGAAGGGCGCGAATGGGATTATGGTGGAACCGAAATTTAATGCTAAAGTTGTTGCGGCGGCAACTATTTATTACACTGATTATATAGACGATAAGCATTGGATGGTATTGGACATACCTGAGAAAGTTAGGCCATATTTCAAAGGCTGGCATTATTGTTTTCATAACGGTAAATTCCATTGGCCTCCTAAAGACAATTGTGAGCTTGGTCTTATCTTAGGGGCTGGTGATAACATAAGAGAAGCAATTGAACATCTTAAAAAGAACATTGAACTATTGAAGGATGAACCTGTCAAATTCAAACTGCATGGTTTCAAGGAAATCTTGAAGGATATTGTTGAGGCCGAAAAACACGGAATTTATTTTAACGATCAGAAAATACCTGATATAAGTGATATTATTTAAGGAGCGATAATAATGAAAACGCCTCCAGGACATGATGGAATACCGGACCCTATGGCTGGCGGATGGGGCGGGACTACTGGTGATGAGGACGACGAATGAAAAAAGGATACGATGGATATAAAGAAAAGAATGATATTACGGCTCTTGAAAATATTAATATTTATCGTGCAACCTTCAATCCTCCTGAACTATTTCCCATTATCCGTTATAGGACTGTTCGGGGAGAAGATTTTGGGGTATTGATGAACAAAGGGGAGAGGGTCACTATATGGAATGGCTTTACAGAAAAGCTAGAACATTATCATATTCATGATTATGAAAACCGATTCATAGGGATGGTCTGACCTGTGATTAATCTTTGACTTTTAGCTGTTTTTACTGTATAGCGGATAGTGTCTGTAGCACAACATCAACATGGAGGTATCGACAATGGGTGGAGCATCGAACGTACCAAAAGGGATGGGGAAGGGTATCGGGAAGGGGAAAGCTCCTTCCAAGGGTGCAGTAGGAGCCATGCCGGGTGGCCCGAAGAAGGGCAAGGGTATGATGAGCATCGACAAGCATCCTTCCAAACCGAAGAAAGCGTAGCGAAGAGGGGAGCCTAACGGCTCCCTTTTCTCAAATTTAAGGGAGGTTTTCCATGCAACACATATCTGTCGATTCCAGTAATATTGCTTCGGTTGGTCATGAAGGCGACACTATGCAAGTTACTTTTAAACATGGTGGGACGTATCAATACAGCGGAGTGGACAAGGATACATTCAACGGCCTTTTGTCGGCTCCGTCCATTGGCAAGGCTCTTAACCAGTCAGGGTTGGTAGGTGTAAAACTTAATCCTGAAAAGAAGGAGAAATGAGATGAAATACTTTATTATTCTGTTTGCTATACTGATGATCTTTGTCAGTGTATCCCCTTCTGTCAAGGCTTCCCAAAGCTCTTATCCTGTAGTTTTTAGACCTACATCTTCTGCGGCTACTACTCCCAATATCAGACTGTGCATCATGAAGCAAGGGCTTTCTCAAGATCAGGAGACTTCTGGTGGCACAATACAGAGCATTGTCTGTGACACACGACCGGGTTACAATGTAACCAAATATCTTTCTACTACGCTTACCAACGTGATACTTTTGAATATCTGTGTCGATCAGGATACCAAGTATAATAACGATGGGTCATTGACAAACTATACCTTAATCAAGTCCGGCACTTGTTGGAGCGAGGCGGTACGGTAATGGTAGCTGCTATCACTGAACAACGGAAACAGGAAGAGAGAAGAGTACATTTACTCCAGGAGTGTCCTCAATCTGAAAGAATCCAGGTCGTAAGCGAAACGCTGACCGAGTTAAAAGACAGTAATAAACGGGTTGCTATAGCTCTTGAAAATATTGCAAAACAGGGCGCTCAAGTAGATAGTCACGAAAAGCATCTTGATACTCATGATTCACAGCTTGATACAGCTTTCTTTCAAATTCGTAAGATAGATGAACGAGTTATGAACCTTGAAATTAAAAAAGGCGAATGGGAAGGGGCAAAAAAGGCTAAAGATGAAATCATATCTACCGTAGAGAAGGAGAAGGAAAAGGAACAGATTGCTGCGGAAAAAGAAAATCAGAAAATATGGACGCTTTTGGAGAGACTCCAACTTTTAACTCCGATTCTCTTATGTCTAGGATTTATTATATATATAATAGAAAAATTCACTATAATGACTAAACTTATCAAGTTAATCAAAGAAGCATGGCCGTTTTGAACAATGAATGCCCTTACATAAATATCTGTAAGTATCAAGCAGAAGATCACCTTAGATGTAAATCAACTTGCCCTTACCGGAGGATATTAAATGGCAAAAATATTGCCTCAAAAGAATCTGAAAACTCATTGGTGCGAAACCCAAAGCAGGGAAAGGATTAGTCATTGCGGATTTAAATATTGCAAACATCCTGATAAGCCAAAGGAGATAGCTTATGAAGGCAAGCCGAAAGTGCCTTGAACTTATCGAGAGCGAAGAGGGCAAAGTCAATCATTTTTATCACGATCAGGCTGGCTACCCTTCAATCGGTATCGGTCATAAACTGACACCTTTACAAGTTGCTTCTGGCAAACTGGTTATAAACGGTGAGTCAGTCATATATGCCAATGGCCTGACGGATCAGCAATGTTACGACCTCCTGGCTCAAGATATTATCCCGGCTGAAAATGAAGTGAATCAGGCTGTTCAAATAACTTTGAATCAGAATCAGTTTGACGCATGTGTTGATCTGGCTTTTAACATTGGTTCGGGTGGGTTTAACGGGAGTTCTGTACTCATGTATATTAACGCAGGGCATTTTGATGATGCTGCTAAATCATTTGCCTTATGGAATAAAATCACAAAGGATGGTGTTCATGTAGTTTGTGACGATTTAACAAAACGGAGAGCCAATGAAGCGGCACTATTCATGGAGGATGTATGAAAAAGTTACTTGTAGCACTCGTACTCTGTCTTATTCCGGCACTTGCAGGGGCTTCAACGGTTGTGTTGACATGGAATCCTAATACTGACGCGAATCTGGCCGGATACAAGGTCTACTATGCCAATACGAATGTTCAGCCGTTCACCGGGTCTGGCGCGGTTCAAGGGGCATCTGGTAAAGTTTCAGTCCTGAAAGGAACGAATACGGCGACGTTAAGCGGCCTGGACCCTACCAAGCCCTATTTTATGGCTGTGACGGCATACAATACAGCAGGGCAGGAAAGTATATATTCTAATGTTGTGAATATCCCTATTTTACCGGTGCAGATCACTGGAGTAACTTCGGCAGATTCAAAAGGAACAATTACGATTTCATGGCCTCCAGTGGCAACTGCACAATCATATAATCTTTACTGGTCTAAATCCACGGGGGTTACAATTACCAATGGAACTAAGGTGGCCGGGGTTGTATCTCCTTACACTCTCAGCAACCTTGCTGACGGGACCGCCTATTACTTCATCGTTACGGGCGTGAATGGCGTTGCTGAAGGATTCCCCTCTGCGGAGATGACTGATACTACTCCGATTGCACCTAACCCGGTGATTAACCTGAATTGCGTCTGCACTCCGCAATAATGCTCTGCGAGTGTGGATGTGGTGGCTTGACAAGTATCATCAAAAACAATTACACAAACCATGGGCGTGTCAAAGGGGAATATTCTCGTTATATTCACGGACATCATTTGAAGTTCTACAGGGGTCCGGGAGGACATAATTCTGAACTTCATGATAAAAATGCTAAAAGAGTGTCAAGAGAATGCGGCTCAATAAGGCTGGCAATGCTACTTGCAGACCGTAACCTTAAAAAAAGGATAAAAAAATGAAAAAGGCTCTTTTGGCTATAAGCTGTTTGATGCTGGTGGCATGTGCTTCAGGAAATTATTACGGCGACGCTGGTAAGGTCTATACTGGCGATAAGGGGTATGTTCATACCAAAGATAATTCTGGTGTCTGGCGTCCGGTTCCAACTGGAGAGACAGTAAAACCCCTCCCCGAATGTGAATCACCTATAAAAGACATGAATAAGTGTCTTGACAGTATTCAGCAACAGCAACATTAAAAGGAGGTCTATCATGCCATTGATCCAGTTAATAGTTGTTTTGATCGTAGTAGGGATTCTGCTTTGGGTAGTCAATACTTACCTGGGGGCGGTGATCGACGGGAAGATACTGAGGATCATCAATATCGTGGTGGTGATTGTGGTGGTGCTCTGGCTGTTATCCTTATTTTTTGACTTCGGAAGCCTTGGCAATATAGGGACATGCCGGATAGGAAGGTAAATCATGATAAAAAAATGGTTTATCATCTTCCAGTTAAGCATGTTCTTCCTGCTGGTCCTCTTCATGGTATCCCTTGTATTCCCTTCGTGGGGTGTAAAAATCCCAACAGGTACGGAAGGAGAATGGTTCACTAAATTGTGGGAGATTTACTTGGTGGTGGCAAACTTTGCTGGTTTGGCCTTGCTGGTGAAGGATGCAGATATAGGCTCAAGCATTACCACAACCCAAACACAGCAATCTACAAGAAGCACAACCGGCGATAAAGCCGAATTAACGAAAGGAGCAACGACAAATGTTCAAGAAACTGTTTCCCTTCCTGGCGCTCTCGATCCTACTGGCCTTCAATAGCGGCTGTGGTACAACCGGCACGGCAGTAACCCCTGACCCTGCTGTGACTTCAGGGAATGTGCTTATTGGTGCTCAACAGACCATCGTGAATATCCATGAGGCGTTTAGAGCGCCTTGTAAGTCCGGTGCCATTCCTGCGGCTGATTGTCAGAAGGTCGATCAACTGACGGCTGAAGCTGGTCCGGCGTATGATGCGGCTGCGGCGGCGAATATCGTAGCCCTCCAGACAGGGAGCACGGCTGACTACACGGCAAAGAAAGCGGCTCTCGATACCCTTATTGGCGATATGACGGCTCTTGCTGTCAAGTATGCCATAGACCCGAAAGGCGGTGCCAAATGAGTACAGGCGATAATATCATTACCGGCGTAACGATCTTGGGAGATGCGGCGACAATCGCGGCTCCTGCTATCAGTGTCTACAACCCGGCAGTTGGTGCTGCACTTCAGATATTCGGGCCTCTGGTGGAAAACTTCATCATCTCGGAGACACAGGTTATCATGAACCTCAAGAAAGATACGAGCAAAGAGGACATGATAAAGCTCCTTCAATCCAGTATGTCGGCAAACTGGGGGATCAAGCCACTTGAGACTCCTAAAGCGGCGGTTCCTCTTATGCCTGGGGTAAATGTTCCTAATGTCCCTCCTGCTGGTAATTCAGGCGGACCCGCTATGGTGGGTGCAATCCCTGGTGTGACTGTGGGTGAACCGGCAAAAACGTGAAGCTCGTAATAATCATATTGATCCTGAGTTTGGCCGGGTGCGCTAGTATCCCGGCCATTCTTTCGTCAATTAAGACAATGCAGGGCTGTGAAAGGTGTCCAATTGTCGTAAGCCATACATGGAGGTTTAAATGAATAACGGCTTTGTAGATGCTTTTATATCGACAACAAGCGGGGATGGAAGGATATTCACCCTCCTGGCTCCTCTGGTCTATGTGACAAAAAATGGTGAGGTAGTTACCGTTCCTGCTGGCACTCCCACTGACGGGGCAAGCACTCCTGCTGGCCTGTGGGTGACGATCCCGCCATTTGGTAAATATTGGCTGGCGGCGATTCTCCATGATTATCTATATCGCTTCACTTCAAGGCCAAAAGATGAATGCGATAATCTTCTCCTGGAGGCAATGGAATCTCTAGGGGTGGATGAGATAGAGGCGCATACGATCTATGAAGGGGTGCATCTGTTCGGTCAAGCTGCTTTTGATGAGGATCGGCGGGTATAACTGATAAGGTATAAGAGATAAAAAAAGCCCGGTCCTCTTGCGAAGATCGGGCTTTTTTATTCATGGTGCCGATAAATTAAAATTACGGTGCGGTCTGCGGTCCCGGATCAACGGCGGCAACGGCGGCGCTCATGGCGGTTACTTTTTCATCGAGCGAGGTAAGGTCTGCGTCGGTTGCCGGGGTTCCTGCGGCTACCTGGGCTTTCAGGGCGGCGATTTCAGCGGAAAGATTGGTGAGGCCGGTTGTAAGGGCTTCCTGAAGGGCGGTAAGATCATCGGAAAGTTTCTGTGCGATTGCGTCCACTTTTTTAACCTCCTGTAGTAGTGCTGCTTGGGTGTTGTTGATAGTTGATAATCCACCTTTGATGTCAATTAGAGTTGCCTTCATTGCTGTTAGGAGAGCGGTTGCGTCTCTCTCAAACTGGCTTTGAGTCCACGGCCATTTCCAACTCATTTCATCTCCTTCCCTCCCTCGTTGCTATATTTGGCTCATATTACTAATTGTCTCGGTGGTTGATGATCGTTGGTCAAAAACAACTACATTCTACCAGAAAAAGAGCGTATGTCAATATTAACCATCGGGTCCAAACGGGCAAGCCGTTGACCCTCAAGCCGTTCCCCGCGCCTCCGCCCCGTTATGCGAACCCCTCTCCTTTTTCGTAAAGCACCCATAGCTCCTTACCTTGCCGCTGATAGTATACCTCCGACAAAGGGCCGACCATACTGATACGCCAATCGTCGTCAGGGTAGAGCTCCGCCATCGTCTCTGCTTGTTTTGCTGTCAAACATTCGTTATATTCGTAATCAGTAGTTTCCGCCCAAACGGGCTTACCATTTCTAGTCAGCATTGCAGAACCAAATCCGACAGCTATAACCGTATCCATCGAAAGTAGCATACTCCCAGGAATGGCGGGCATCTTCGCATAACCATTAGATGCAGATGGGTATTTCCCGCAATCATCCGAATGCCCCATATAATGACCACAACTCCTACAGATACCTATTCCCATATATCCCCCGCTGATTTAAGAGCCGTTAACGTACATCCTTCTTAGTCATAACTGCGCCGCAAGTCTTCCCGTCTGGAATGCAGGTTGTTGATTTTTGATCTTTTTTGTATTTATTCACTGGTTTAGGTATGACTTCCAAAGGTGGTATAATCGGCTGTGTCACCGTCTCCGGGTAGAGTACCGGCGCTGGTGTGGGGCTAGGCTGAAGGTTACAGCCTCTTGCCATGAATAGGAGATAGATCGTTAGTAAGATAGCTGCTGCCATTACGATTGTTATCACTGCCCCTGTGGGAAGGGTAGTGGCGTGTTGCTCTTCGGATAAAGGGGCTGAACGTTTTTTGGTCATGATCTTACTCCCTGAACAAGCGTCCATCCCTTTGCCATTTGTTCGCAACGGCGGTTGCACTCCCTGAATCCTTGGTGCCGATACCTGGGGCTGTGGTGCTTTGGAAGCATCTTCGGTTCTTTAGAGCCGGTTGATACTTTGTCCTTGGCAATCATTATCTTCCTTGCTGCCGCAAAGAGTTCAACAATCCCTTTCATTGGGTTCCTGAAAGTAAACGTGGGTTTCCCTGCCATAATAACTCCCTCCTTAAACGTGTCTGCGGAGACTTTTGATCCCCTGAGTTACAAGCTCTGTCGCTGCAACTGATATTGACATACCATCAACTTCACATTGATCCATCAAAAATTGATAATCTCTGCCGGTAAGATGAACTTCTACCGGGCGTGTCTGTGTTGAAAATGGACAAGTGCGGCATTTACCAAAGCTACCCTGCTGCCTCATAGCACATTTTTTATCAACAACTTTACAATTTAAGTGTTCCATTTTTATCCCTTTTGGCTAGATGCTCCTCTGTAACGCCGTCTTCCATCAGTCCCTACCTTAAAATATGGCATAATTGGATTGCAAGGGTTTATTTTACCATGATCTAGCAAACGATGGTGGCTCCTACATAATGGCAATTTGTTACTGTCTGAATTATTAGTAAAATCTCCGTCCACATGGACTACTTCTATTAACCCTTTGCACCCTCCAATATGATTCCAAGCACAAGAAGAATGGTCAGTTGTTGTTCTTGATCTATACCGGCAAGTACGCCAATGGTTACTCTCTTTTTTCCATTTACCTTTTTGGACTCGCTTATTTTTGGGTAATATAGGATGAATAGTAAAAGGTCTTTTAATCGTATGACCTTTAAGATAAGGGATCGGTTCACCTTTAGTCCAATTACGCTTAGTATATTTACGGAGGGATATTGGAGTTTGTTTCCCACATCCGCAATGGCAATAACCATAATCTATAGACATACCAATTTCCTCACGGCATCCGGGAAAGATAAACCATCCCTCTGCATCAAAATGTCGATTGCATCAAACTTTTTATCGCATACTGGACAATGAGCTTTATTAATACGCTTCAGGACGTATAATGACGGTCTGGCATCTTCATGACACCACGCCCTTGTCTTACCATTCGATAGGTCGAGAATTGCCGTCACAGGGCTGGATTTTGCGTCCTGTATCATTTCTGGAGTTATTTCGTCCTGTGTTTTTGGTTGGCTCCGATAATAGAGGTCTTTGTGAAGCTGTAAAAGTTCCTTCAATATATCAGTTATAGAAGGTACGCAAATCACTCTCCATGTTAAATAATCGGTTTCACAGTCCATATAATAATCAAATTCCTTGGAAAGAAAAGCTCTCCTTGCTCCGATTGCCTGATTTAAAGTCACTCCAAAAAGAGCAGCTTTTTTCTCTATATCTCTGAGGCGTAGGCCGTTGGTGTGCATTAGAGCCTCGATATTACTTCTTTAATGCTGTCTTTCCACCGTATTTTTGGATTGTCATGAACTACTTGGTAAAGATAACGGATTTCAGAATCACGTTGCTGGCGTTCGATTTTTTCAACGGCTGTTCTGTTTTCAGGTTTACTCATATCTACTCTCATTCTGATTTTATTCATCTTACCTATCCAAATTGTATCAGTGACGTATGGATCGCTGGCGTTTACAACGGCAAAGGCTCCGTCCGGGCCTTCTAACATAGGCTCGATAGAAATGGATGTTCTGAATCCGGCCTTGTAAGCAGTATCAAGACAAGTCCCTCGTTCAAGGGGGCATGGTGCTCCTGGTTCCCAAAACTCGGAAGTAGGGCCGTCAAGCGTACCGATTGTGAATCGGAAAAGAATCTGAGATTTAAAGCCGCAAAGTTCTTTTAAAAGTTCATTGATACACTCGTAATGCGGTTTACTGACAATCAATAATTGATTTCCTTTGGAGAGGATCAATCGGGCAACTCGGATACAAGCCTCAAGATTAAATGGGGTTATATCATGGCTAGATGGAAACATAACAACACCGTCTCGCGCTGGATATGAAGTCATTAAGGCTCGTTTGGTTAATTCCTCCTTGGCCCATTCTGCGCGGGGTCGTTTACGAAATCGGTTGGCATTGTAAGCAGCGTAACAGTATAAGCAGTTATGGGAGCATCCAAGGCATATATTTTCATTCACTTCAGCCCACTCTGCTGTGCCGGTGCCGGTTCTTTCTTCATCAAATTCCTTCATGGTGTGGCTCCCTTCTGTTTTCGCTGCCCGTATGACTTTCTCCTTGCAAAGTCCTGGCGCTTCTTATCCAAGTAACTTGATACTTCTGCGCTCGTCTCCTTAATGGGAAGGTTTTGAAATGACCAGGGGGGAAACGAACCGAAGCAAGCCTTAAACATTCCCGCAAGCCACTTATCATCCTTACCTTTACTCCAGCCATAGTTCTTTGCTTGCTGATACCAGTCCTTTTTCTCTGCCATTGTAGGAACGTGGACTTTTGCTTTGCCGGTGGACAATACAATTTCACCTAGAATGCCGTCCAAATACTCAATATCCTTACCAAACTGTGCTTTTGTAGGGATATTCCCGCAAGCAGGACATTTAAGTTGGCCGGTATATAAATTTGAACATAGAGGACATTCAATAGGCTTACTGTTACGGGCTTGTCTCGCTGCCTGGGCGCTGTTCACAGTCTTATGCGCTGAATCAAGTTTCCAGTCGTTTATTTCATGGACAGGCCCATGTTCGGCAAAACTGCCGGAATGGTCGATCAGGATCATGTCTTTTTTACCGGCAACCGGCCTCATTCCTCTACCTACCATTTGCATCCAGATACGGAGAGATTTAGTCGATCTGGCGATAAAGACGCAACCGATTGTAGGTATGTCAACTCCCTCGATGTAGAGGTCACATGAACAAATAACTTTAAGCTCTCCTTTTTCAAATCTTTCCAGAATAGAAAATTGTTCATAGTCAGGAGTCATGCCGTCAACGTGTTCAGCCGGGATACCAGCTTTAATAAACATATCACGAATGGCTATAGAATGTTTGATACCGCTGGCAAAGATAAACGTCTGTCTCTTCTCGGAATATTTAAACCAGTTTGGTACTATATCGTCAAGAACTTTGCCCTGTAGTAATCGAGATTCAAGTAACTTTAGGTTATAATCTCCACTCTGTACTGGAACGTCAATAAGATCAGGCTCAACCGGGGCATAATAACGAATTGGGACAAGATAACCCTGTTTCGTTAAATCGGTGATTGTTCCACCATAATCTTTCCCTTGGATGAGTATTGTATAACCGGCTTTTTTAAGGCCATAACCGTTTTTTCTGACAGGAGTTGCGGTCAAACCTACAAGAATATTTTGCTGAAGGCGCTCGATGACTTTCAAATATGTTTCTGAGGCCGAAGTGTGGGCTTCATCAATGACTATTATATCTGCTGGTTGGAGAGTTGAATAAGCCGTATCTAAACGGCGGTGTGCTGATTGTACCATTGCAAGTTGTACGGGGTGCCAATTATCATGTTTCTCCCCGCCTATACAAACGCCGAAAGGGATTCCCTCCATATATTTTTCAACTTGATTGAATATTTTCCTGCGGTGAGTAAGGAATAATACAGTTTTCCCTTTCTCATATCCTCCACGGATTATGGCAGAGAATACAACACTCTTTCCCATACCGGTTGCGCCTTGAAGAAGAATGGCTTTATGTCCGTCAACTATTGCTTTTCGGCAAAGGTTTAAAAGACGATCTTGGTAGTCACGGGGTTTGTAAATCAATAGTCACTTCCTGGCTGGCCTGATTTATTGCTGCCGGTGCATTTATTTATTGGATCAGTAGCTTTCGGACACCGTTTATTCCCACAAATAGGGCAAATTGCCATTATGAATTTAATGCCGGAAAACATTTTTTTAAGTCTGGAAATATTTAATCTTCTTGACATTTGCATCCCTCTGTTGGCTTCTTGATGAATAAACCACCTTTGGTAAAACAATGTCCATGTGCTTTAATGCGGTATTCGTCACAACAATAAATATCATCTGCATCTTTACATTCTTCTTTCCAAGGGCAAGGGGTATCTCCCATTTTAGCCATTATTCGGTCCTCCCCAAAACTACCTCTCTGAAGTATCTGACTTTTTCAATTAGGATCACTCTCTTTTGTATAATCCAATTATAATCTACTGGTGAACGTGTTTCCACTGTACCGGCAAGCAAAGCGGCAAGGATAATTATCGTCCATATTATTTTCTGTTTCCATGTGAGTTTATGACGGCGCATTATAAGTTACTTTGCATCCAAAACTGAACGGATGTCAAGGCTGCAACGGGGCCGCTTTTATGGTTGCCTGTTCGGTATATTTCTTTTTGTTCTCCGTAATCGTTATTCATTACCATTAGGATTCCTAACCAGCCAGCGGATGAATGTCGTAAGACTATATCATATTCTGACGGCATATTAACCCTCAACTTGTGGCGATTTATTGGCCTTGAAATGATGAAAGTTAATAAGGTTTCTCACGGCCATTGCGCCGGTCTGGATAATCTCTTTTTGCAACTCATGAATCGGATCAGTGGGAAATAGAGGATGTTGTTTTTGTGCGCTACGAAGCTCTTGTATAATCAGTTCTATTGCTTGTTGGACGGTTATCATCCTCTTCCCCCGTATTTTGCTTCCTCTGTGACTTTTACAGCGTCGGAAGGGAATACAATTCCCATGTTTATTAAACGGTTGATATGGCCCTGGTTGATGTCAAAGATAACATCGGGTAATTTACCATCGGCAACGGCTTTTATAAGCGCGGTCTTGTTAATTACTTCTCCTATTTTCTTTACTTTGACACCTTTTGTCTTTGTATAATCAACCGCTGCCGGTGAAGCAACGGGAAGGGCGTCGGCGGCTTGCTCGGCTGTCTTTTGTATCTGTGCGGCCTTCTCTGTGTGGCTGTCCAGTTTCATCCGCAAAACTTCGATCTGCCGGGAAGCAAGCTCTATTTCTGTTTCGGATGAATCAGGACCGTTTACTATTTCCTCCATATCAGCTATCTGTTGTTCGATCTTACCGGTTGAGGCAAGGGCTTTGTTGATCTTTGCGGTGGCGGCGTCCATGATTTTCTTCTGTGCGGCTTCCTGGTCTTCTTTGGCCTGTTTGTCTGCAAGCTCTTTAAGGCGGCGTTTCTCTAATTCATGGTTGCCGAGTCCTCTGTCGATGATTCCCACGGCCTCATTGATAGGGTCAGTAAAGACTTTGGCGGCGGCTACCAGGGACTTATGCAGCGAATGAGCGTTCTTGATGTTGATGGTGAATTGTGGCCCTGTCGGATCGTCCATGATGAATTTCTCACGGGCCTTCAACTGTGTCCGTATATCCTTAGCGGTTATTACATCTTCATCGGTTTTGATCTGCAATGCCTTGGCCTGGGTGACGAGTGGGCTGCTATCAGGAACTTTCAGGCTCAAAACTTCTGGTGAGGCGGGAATGATTGTTGCTACGGATGTTTCTGACATGATGTCTCCAATGATAATTTAGATTGACCACACTCTATGCAATATGATTCAAAATTTCCTAATTCTTTGGGAGGGAAATAAATATAACCAGTTAATATACCGCAACTATCACAGTGCATGGCTGTCATTTATTTAAGCCTCCGAAAGAATAGTTAATTCTGCAATGTAAAGTTTCCCGTGGGTCATTTTCCCTGACGATCCAGATGCTTGTTCTATTTGATGTCTTAGTGTTGCATCCTTCAGGTAGGTTTCAAAGGCTATAGGCCCGTTATTGTCGCCGCCGTAAGGTCCATCTTCATTATTCTCGGAAACAAGGATGTAAAATTTATCCCCGATAATAATTTGAGGTTTGTGTATCATGGCGTATATTTCTTCGGCGGTGATCTTACCGCCTAGTGATTCAACATAACTGGCAACTTTGTTGTATGCTTCTTTTGTTAATACTTCTCGCGTTTTTATCATTTCATAGCTCCTTTCAGCATCAAACACGCCTTAAACATCTCAAAGTCATTTTCATTGGTCAACTTCTCAAACTTATATTTTAGACCGTTCTTTGGCAACCAAAGGGCAAAACGGGCGGTTCTGCCGGTGTATTTCTCCTGGGCGCAATATCCTTTCTCATAAGCTGAAGTTTGCCAGCCTACTGTTGAACATTCGCCGGTCTTTATGTCTATAAATGCAAGTGCTTTCTCAATAATTGCTATTATGTCGATTGTCCCTGCATAACCGTAACGTGGATGATAAAATTGAAACTCGGTATAAAGCGGCTGTATGTTACGGTCTGAAAGGAACTTTTCAAACTGTTTCAACGGTGGTGTATATTCTTCTGATAGCGAGTTCCAGTCGATTCCACCTTGAAGGATGATTTGAGTTCCTTTATGAATATCCTTTCCTTTCTCGGCTCCCTCCTCCATCAAGTAACTTGGGACTACGGTTCCGGTAAAGCGGTTGATATGATAATCAGTTCCCTGAATAGTTACTTTCAAAAACTCGTTAATTATCGAAGTCACTGAAGGGACAACCTTACCATTCCATCGGTATTCATGGAGTTCTTCGTTAAAAGTGAGCAATTTATTCCTCTGATTTGTTCTTATAATAGAGTAATAAAGTGGTTATAAAAAGTCCCTCAAGGCCGCAACCATGTTTGGCTATTAAGTAAAGACACCATCCGACAATGAAAAAAATACAAAAGGTTAAAGGCTTGTGCATGGTTTCCTTTTTCGTAAGAAGCGGCTCCCTTGAGCTTTGTGATCTCCCTAGGCAGAGTGTTCTCTAAGGGAGCCGCTAATACCGCTCTTTTTCTCGGCTGTCAGGTTTAGTCGCCAACTTTCCTTTGTCGGGGTGGCTGATGTTCTGTGTCTGGCAGTACCCTTGAGGGTCATTTCTGTTACCACATGCTCTCTTATCCCCGCCTTCACCTTATTGAGCATACAAGGTGCCATGCTCGAAGCTGATTAATCTATCGGCAACTGCGGTTCTTCTTCTCCTGTCGGTGCTGGTTGTTCTTTACTACCTTCCGCTATTTCAGCTTCAAGAGCTTCTTTTTCTATCTTCCATTTTTTGAGCCGGGGAAGTACCGTTTTCATTTTCCAGTCGGCTGAAACTTGTGATAACCGGTCAAGGCCGAAAGAATGTTCCTTTTTGGTATCCTTGTTTTTATACTTGCTGGCCTCTTTCAAACCAGCGTCCATCTGCTGCCAGTCGCCTTTATAGAGGTATCCGAGAAGTTGCATGATTTCATCATCCAGGGGATTGCTGGTTGTTGTCTCAGCGTCGATTACAGCCCCTTGCTGTGCTGCCGGTGCTCCTGCTGGTCTGACACTTGAGGAACGATCTTTACTCTTCTGCTTCGGGTCAACTTCACTCTGTAACATTTCTTCAGGGGTATAGAGATTATTAAATTTCTTGGGCCATGCAAGGCGACGCGCAAGAGCTTCAGCACATTTACCTAGCATGTGTTTAGGCATTTTCTTCCACATGAAATCATTCGGGTGCGGTGGGAGATATTCGTCCCAAAAAGCGGTTGCGGTAAACTCAGTGGGTCTTCCGTTTATATCGCGGATAACTGTAACTGTGGCGCTTTCAAGGGTGCCGTCCTGCTTGTATTCATATTCCGGTTGTTTGACACCCAAATAATCTCCGGCGCTCTCGGATTCGCTGCGGAGATAATCAATACTGGCCTGGAAAGATACTTTGCCTCCTCGTTTGATCGGGTGGATCATCTTTGATAGAGGGTGGACACCCTTTATTTGACAGGTGTAAATGAATAACTGAAGTTCGGCGTCGGTGCTTTCGGGGAAAATTACAGACTTGATAACGTCTTTCATTTCCTCGGTGATTGCCAGTGATTTATCATGAGTCTCTAATATTGCCATTTCTTGTTTCTGTTCCATGTGCTCTCCTTATGACGGGTTATTTAGTATATTTTGCCTTTTGTTTTCTTGTATTTAGGGCAGTTGTACACGTACACGTAGCCCTGTGCGGTGAATCCATCAGGGAAGCCGGTAAAGCCGGGGCAGTTGTCCACTCTCACGTCGCCCTGTGCGGTGAATCCATCAGGGAAGCCGGTAAAGCCGGGGCAGTTGTACACTCTCACGTCGCCCTGTGCGGTGAATCCATCAGGGAAGCCGGTAAAGCCGGGGCAGTT
>Ga0116123_1000385_pt1 | contig 32442 bp, 28 predicted proteins | sample June2015DPH_13_1_3_FD_89727 | JGI IMG/M metagenome (GOLD analysis project Ga0116123, IMG submission 89727) | Peatland microbial communities from SPRUCE experiment site at the Marcell Experimental Forest, Minnesota, USA - June2015DPH_13_100 | ecosystem: Environmental > Terrestrial > Soil >... | reverse complement strand
GCGAGAACATCCTCTACCGTCAGGGGTACGAGGAGTTCCTTCGTCAGGGAGCAGCCGCCAGGCCCTTCAAGTTCGTGCATTCAGAAGGAGAGCTCGACGAGCGCAAGACGTGCAAGAACCTGGACAAGAGGAGGATCTACATCGACCTCGATGGAGAGATCGTCTATACAGTCAACACGCAATACGGAGGCAACTCCATCGGACTGAAGAAGCTCGCCATGAGGCTGGCCATCAAAAGAGCGTCCAAGGAGGGATGGCTCACTGAGCACATGCTGGTAATGGGCGTCAATGGCCCCGCAGGGAGAAGGACCTACTTCACGGGCGCATTCCCGTCAATGTGTGGAAAGACCTCCACAGCCATGCTCGAAGGAGAGAAAATAGTCGGCGACGACATCGCCTACCTCCGCAGGGTGGACGGACGCGTGCGGGCCGTCAACGTCGAGAAGGGCGTGTTCGGCATCATCCAGGGGATCAATCCGAAGGACGACTCCGTTCAGTGGAAGGTCCTCCACAATCCTGGGGAGATCATATTCTCGAACGTGCTTGTGACCCCCGACGATGGCGTCTTCTGGGACGGCATGGGCGGACCGCAGCCGCCCAGGGGGAAGAACTTCAGCGGCGAATGGTGGCCGGGGAAGAAGGATGAGAAAGGGAAGGAAATACCCGTCTCTCACCTGAACGCCCGCTTCACAGTCTCACTGGACCTGTTCAGCAACCTAGATCCGGTCATGGACGACGCCGCTGGCGTGCGGGTAGGTGCCATCGTCTACGGAGGCCGCGACTCCGACACCTGTGTCCCAGTCGAAGAGTCACTAGGATGGGATCACGGTATCATCACCTTCGGCGCATGCCTAGAATCCGAGACCACGGCCGCCACCTTGGGGAAGGAGGGTGTTCGTGAGTTCAACCCCATGTCCAATCTCGATTTCTTATCCATACCAGTGGGAAGGTACGTCGAGGGCAACATCAGGTTCGGCCAGAGCCTCGAGCAGCCTCCGAGGATCTTCGGAGTGAACTACTTCCTCAGGAGCAAGGAGGAGAAGTTCCTCAACGACAAGACGGACAAGCGCGTCTGGTTCAAGTGGATGGAGCTCAGGATCCATGATGATGTGGGCGTCATCGAAACGCCGACCGGGAGGATGCCCCTCTATGCCGACCTAAGGAGGCTCTTCGCCGATGTCCTTGGGAAGGGCTACGCCCTTGAGGACTACGAAGTGCAGTTCACGCTCAGGGTCGCGGAAAGGCTGGCGAAGCTGGACAGGGTAGAGCACGCGTTCAGGGGCATGGACCATGTCCCCACGAGGCTCTATGACATCATCGGGGAACAGCGCGCCAGGCTCCTCGACGCCCGCTCCAGGTATGGTGACTACATCAAGCCCTCGCAGCTGTCCTGATGAAGGCTTCGTCACGGGCAGCGCAGCCCTAGTTAGCCTTGCTTCTCCCGCTATCTGGTCACTATGGTCAAGACATCCTGGTCCATCAGCCTGTGGTTCATCCCGACCCTCTGCCCGCCGAACCGGACGCTCTTGCCCCAGACCTGTGCGTACCTGAAGTCACTCTTCATGTTCCTGTGGACCTTGTCGCAGACCTCCAGTATGGTGGTGCCGTTCTTGACTATCATCGGCTCCTCGAAGTCCGTCTCTCCTGTCCGCCGTCGCATGTAGATCCTCACGAAATCGAGTCGCCCGTAGATCTCCTTCCTCACCGTCTCGAGGTTGAGGTCGGCCTCGGCCGAGATCGGGATGAACCTGTAGGGGAGCTTCCGGGTCAGCTCACTGGTGAAACCCGAATTCACGAGGTCGATCTTGTTCATGACCGTGAGAGAGGGAACATAAGTCCTGTTCCCGGCCAACACGTCGAGGAGCTGCTCGTCGTCAATATCATCCCTGACGAGCACCCTACCGCTGTTGACATCATAGACTCTCAGGATGTCCTTGATCAGCGCCTCGCTGATCTTGGTGAGCTTCACCTGCGCCGACACGGCAAGGCCGCCTGAGCCCGTCCTTTCGATCACGACGTTGGGAGGCCTTTCATCCACCCTGATCCCGGCGCTTCTGAGCTCCTTCTCAAGGATGCCCCGAGCCTCGGGCTGGAAGACGTCGAGGATGAATAGGACTAGGTCCGCGCTCCTGGCCACGGCGAGCACCCGCTTGCCAAGACCCTTGCCCGAGGATGCGCCCTTGACTATCCCAGGCAGGTCGAGGACCTGGATGCGCGCCCCGTTGTACTCCATCACCCCAGGTACGACCTCCAGAGTGGTGAACTGGTAGGGTGCAACCTTTGACTTCGCATTAGTGAGCCGGTTGAGCAGGGTGGACTTACCTACGCTCGGGAGCCCGATCAGCACCACAGTCGCGTCCCCCGACTTCTTGACGTCGTACCCCGTCCTGCTTCCTACGCGCCGGGCTTGCTGTTCCTCCTGCTCGGCCTTCAGTCTTGAAAGCTTCGCCCTCAGCAGTCCGATGTGGTGCTCGGTCTTCTTGTTGACCTGTGTTCTGTGGATGTCATCCTCAATCTTCTTGATCTTTTCCGGCAGCCCCAATTATGGGATCCCTCTTCCCACGACGCGCAACCCCTGGATTTTAAGCTAGAGTCGTGTTGCGCGAATTGCAGCCGCATCGCTTTCCAACAGAGCCGTAGAGGGGTCTGCCACGGTCGAGAGCTGCCCCTTCTGGACACCCGCGGACCCTGGTTCGCTTATATCCTCGGCTCGACGCGCGGCGTAGTGGTAGCGAGTGAAAGCCGTCCTCTTGAAGAGGCCTGGAACTCCAGGCACAATCGGCGCCGAGGTTTCGGAAGTTCCCGTTCCCGAAATCGGCGCAGGCGAGCTCCTGGTTGAGATGAAGGCGTGCGGCCTCTGCGGTACTGACATCGAGAAGATTCGAGGCGAATACACCGCAGCGTTGCCAATCCTCGGCCATGAAGCGGTCGGGGTCGTAGCCTCAGTGGGTGAAGGCGTCGTCAATATTCGGGAGGGAGACAGGGTCTTCGCCCACCACCACGTCCCGTGCAACGAGTGCTACTACTGCCTTCACGGGAACCAGACTGCTTGCAAGAAGTTCAGGAGCAGCAACATCCACCCCGGCGGCTTTTCGGAGTTTTTCAGGGTCCCCCAGTGGAACGTAAGCAAAGGGGGAATCCTCAGTCTGCCCCCCTCCCTCGGATTCGAAGAAGCCAGCCTGGTCGAGCCCGTCGGGTGCTGCGTCAGGGCCTTGGACAGATGTAATGTGAAGGAAGGTGACACTGTCCTAGTCGTGGGTGCCGGTCCCGTTGGGATTCTCCACTCCATTCTGCTTCACTCGAAGGGCGCCACGGTGATAATCAGCGATGTGAGCAAACCAAGATTGCAATTCGCCAAGTCGCAAGTCGAATGTGTCGTCGACGCCGGAAGGCAGGATGTCACCAGAGAAGTCAGGGAGAGAACGGCAGGCAGAGGCGCCGACCTCGCGATCGTGGCCTCGGGAAGCCCAAAGGCAGTCCTTCAGGCCCTGAAGTCCATCAGGGCGGGAGGCCGAGTCTGTCTCTTTGGGGTCCCTGCAAAGCGCTCGGTCCTCGACTACGACCTCAGCGACGTCTACAACTCGGAGATTTCGCTGATGCCCAGCTACGGCGCGACCAACACCGAAACCGCAACAGCGCTCAGCCTCATAGCAGCTGACAGTGAGAAGTTCAGGTCCGTCATAACTCACACCTTCCCGATAGAAGAATTCGCAAAGGGAGTTGAGACGGCCACCTCCGGGGCTGGAATGAAGGTCGTCATTACCCCCTAGATGACCGAGGCCTAGTCACACTTAAAATGCCAGCCCAGCTCTCGTTGGCCCGTAGGGTGAGGGGTTAAGAATGGACTGGGGGAAGAACAACAGGCTCTCCAGAATTGTGAAATCGGGGAAGACTGTCATGCTGGCGGTGGATCACGGATACTTCCAGGGGCCTACGACTGGGCTGGAGAATCCGAGAAAGACGATAACACCGCTCCTTCCCTATGTAGACTCGCTGATGCTTACCAGGGGAATCCTCAGGACATCGGTCGATCCGGAGCAGGACGTCCCAGTGGTCCTAAGGGTTTCAGGAGGTACGAGCGTTCTGAAGGACATGTCAAATGAGGGAATCACCACTTCCATTGAGGAGGCAGTCAGGCTCAACGCGTCCGCGGTCGCCGTTTCCGTTTTTGTCGGTTCAGAACACGAAAAGGATTCGCTGATGAACCTCTCTCATCTCGTCGACGAGGGAGAAAGATTCGGAATGCCTGTGCTCGCGGTGACTGCCGTGGGGAGGGAGATGAACAGAGACGCCAGGTACCTCGGGCTAGCTTGCCGCATAGCTGCTGAGCTTGGCGCTCAGGTCGTGAAGACGTACTACTGTGAGGATTTTCAGAAGGTCGTCGATTCATGCCCCGTTCCTGTGGTCATCGCAGGAGGGAAGAAGCTGCCCGAAAGAGATGCACTGGATCTCGCGTCGAAGGCGGTATCAATGGGAGCCGCAGGCGTCGATATGGGAAGGAACATCTTTCAGTCATCGAACCCGGTTGGGATGATCAGGGCGGTCCGTGCTGTCGTCCATGAGGGTGCCACAGCCGATCAGGCCATCTCTGTCTTCAACAATCAGTCCAGCAGTTAAACCAATCCGAAACACGTTGGGTAAGGATGATTCCTGGGGGCGCTCATTTCAGTATGAGTGACGGGGCGGCGGTCGCATTCTCTCGACCAGCTGACATCGCTAGTCCTCTCATGCCTCGGGCCTCTAGTCTCCACAAGAAACTACTGCGGCTATTGCTGTAGTTATGAAAGCATTATTTCGCCCTCTCTCGCTAGGACCTGGTGTGACCATGCAGTTCCCAGAGTTGATTACGACTTCCGAGCAGACTGGATGCCATTGAAGTCGTCATATCTCGTGTCCGAACTCGTCTCGGTGACTGAGACGTGTCTCCGACAGCTTGAATTCAAGTTCGTGAGGAATGAAACGAAGGGCATGGTCGAGTTCGACGTGACTGAACCTGCGACGTTCTTGGTGAGGATTACGCAGCTTCAGGAGCTCGAACACCCCAGTCCTATTTTCGGCCTTCTGCTTACGGGCCGGCAGTCGGCTTGCACCGACCTGAGTGTCGTTCTAGATCCAATCGAGGTGGCGGCGAGGATTCGCGCTTCTGAGCTGATCAAGGCCATCCTCTCGTCCTTGCAAGAGCCTCCATGGAAAGGATTAGGTGTCATCGAGTCACTGACCTCGAAGGCTTTGTGGACCCGCTATGCCCGAGGTCTAGAGTAAACTATCTTATCACGACAAAGACAGCAATTAAGATGCCAATCAGTATCACAAGAGGAAGGAACACAGTCTCCAGAGACGCGATGAAAAGCGCAACATAATCTCTCCAATCCAGGTTCGCGCTCTTCTTCTTCTCTTTGCCCGCTGACATGGAAGGTCACTGATGTGGTTATGACGCAATAAGCCTTGCGTGGAAGCTGATGTTCACTTTGACATCCCGATCCTCGTTTCGAACCTAAACTGGTCGGCAAAGTGACAGGCAGCCCATTGGTCGTCCTTGACCTCTCTGAGGAGAGGCTCCTTCTCGAAACACTCTGGTTTCGCATACGGGCACCTCGTATTGAATACGCAGGCATTTGGGGGATTCAGAGCGCTTGGAACCTCTCCCGTGAGCAGTGCTTCTGTCTTGGGGGCGTTGGGGTCAGGGATGGGAATCGCGTTCATCAGAGCATACGTGTACGGGTGTGTTGGGTGTTCATAGACGGTCCTCTTCTCCCCTACCTCCATCAGCTTCCCCAAGTACATCACGCCAATGCGGTCGCTCATGTGTTCAACGACCGCTAGGTTGTGCGAGATGAAGAGGTACGTTAGGTTGAACTCCTTCTGGAGGCTCTTGAGAAGATTCAGTATCTGAGCCTGGACCGAAACATCCAAGAAAGATGTGGGCTCGTCGAGAATCAGAAGCTCAGGGTTTGTAGCTATCGCGCGTGCGACTGCAATCCTCTGCCTCTGACCGCCCGAGAATTCGTGGGGGAACCTGTTAAGGTGGTCTTCGTTGAGGCCGACCTTCTTGATAAGCTCCTTGGCAGCTTCCGCAGCCATAGAACCTTCCTTGACTGCACCGCTCGCCTTCATCGCCTCTACGAGCGCCCCCTTTACGGTCTGCCTTGGGTCAAGGGAAGCGTATGGGTCCTGAAAGACTATCTGCATCCTTCGACGGTATGGCTTCAGCCTCTTCAGCTTGAGCTTTGCAATGTCCACGCCGTCCAGCTCTATACTTCCGCTGGTGGGGTCTATCAGCCTAAGGATGCACCGCCCGATTGTCGACTTGCCCGATCCTGACTCGCCGACGAGGCCGAAGGTCTCTCCCTTCCGTATCGAGAAGCTGACTCCGTTGACTGCTTTCACGTTCGCCTTGACCCTACCGAGAAGCCCTCCTCTGATCGGGAACCATTTCGTCAGATTGGCGACGTGCAGATACTCATCTGTCACTCTTCTTTTCCTCCTTGTATAAGTGGCACTCGACCCAGTGTCCCGGTTGAGTCTCAATGTGCGGCGGTTTTTGCTGCTGGCACAGGTCCCAGGCGTACGAACAGCGCGGGTGGAACCGGCATCCTGAAGGAGGATATATCAAGTCAGGAACCGAGCCCGGCACCGAGTCCAGAGTTTCATTCTCCTTGACGACGTGCGGAATTGCCTTCAGGAGGCCTTGGGTGTAGGGGTGGAGCGGCTTGTTGAATATTTCATGAATTTCTGCTGTCTCCACGACGCTTCCCGCGTACATGACTGCGACCCTGTCGCATATGCTTGCGACTACCCCCATGTCGTGCGTTATGATCAGAATCGAGGACTCGAACTCGCGCCTTAGAGTCCGAAGTAAGTCGAGGATCTGGGCCTGCATAGTTACGTCCAACGCCGTCGTGATCTCATCTGCCATGAAGACCACAGGGTTCCTGGCTATCGCCATGGCAATCATGGCCCTTTGGCGCATTCCCCCGGAGAGCTCGTGGGGATACTCGTCGAAAAGCCTCTCCGGGTCGGTGAGGCCGACCTTCGTCATGGCTTCCACCGAAAGGCGCCTGAGCGCCTTCTTCCTGAGGGCTCGCTTCGGCTTGCCTCTTTTCGCCCCTACGCTGGCATTCTGACTCGTTTCGTTCGTTGAGGCGTGCCCCTCCTCCTGCAGAATCTTCGCCGCTTCTCGGTCAACGACCTCTTCCTCCATGTCAAATACCTCGCTTATTTGCGTCCCAATTGTGAGGACCGGGTTGAGAAAGGTCATCGGGTCCTGGAAGACTATCGCTACGTCGTTTACTCTGACATCTCTCATTTGTTTCTTTGTCTTCTTGAGGAGGTCGACGCCGTTGAGAAGGATCTGCCCACCCACGACCGACGCGTTGTCAGGTAGTAGACCTTCAACAGTCGCTGCAGTCACTGATTTACCGCAGCCGGACTCGCCTACAAGTCCGAGAGCCTCGCCCTTACCGACGCGCAGCATGACGCCGTCCAGCGCCTTTACAACGCCGGCGTAGGTCTGGAAGTTCACCCTAAGGTCCTTGATCTCAAGCACAGGCTTCTCGCCAGACTCCACAGCCCCAGCAGCCTCGATTTCGCTCGACTGACTCAATCTGGTCATCTTCTTAGGCGTGGGTCGAGTATGTCCCTTAGGCCGTCGCCGACCAGGTTGAAACTCAATGAGACGAGTACTATTGCCAAACCGGGGAATGTGATTAGGTACGGGTTGATCTGTATGTACGTCTGTCCAGCAGAGACCAGGGCTCCCAGCTCCGGGATGAGCGGGTTGAGGGCGAGGCCCAGGAATGTCAGCGCGGCTATGGTCAGTATCACCCCTCCGATGTCCAGAGTGGCCTGGACCAGGAGCGGGAAGATGCTGTTCGGGATAACGTGCCTTATTAGGATCCTAGCCCTAGAGACACCCAGGGCCTGAAGGCCCTCGACGTAGGGCTTGCCCTTCTCAATGAGTACCTGCCCCCTGATTATTCTCGTATAACCCGGCCAGGACACCGTAGCTAACGCAAGAATCAGACTGTTGAGGTTCCGGCTTAGAACAGCCGCGATGGCCATCGCCCAGATGAACAGAGGCAGCGCAAGAAATATGTCGGTCACCCTCATTATGAGTTCGTCAATCTTCCCACCTATGTAGCCCGCAAATGCCCCAGAGAGGACGCCGATCAGGAGTCCAATTCCCACGACAAGTCCGGCCGCCCCCATGTCCAAGCCGAGTGCCAGGATTATCAGATTGAGCATGTCCCGGCCATATGTGTCGACGCCGAGCGGATGCGCCCAGCTAATCTGAGGGTTGCCCAGCTGGGCAGCCTCCCCAGTAGCGAAGTTGAGTTTAATGGGAGTGTCTGAGGGCACGAAGAAGGGACCAACCATCGCCACTAGCGTGAGCGTCACTGCTATTCCGATCCCAACCAGCACCAGCTTGTTCAGAGTCAACAGGTGCAGGGCGTACCTGAGCTCCGCCACCATCGGACTTCTTCTTCGCGCTATCCTGTCCGTTTCCACTTCTCCCGTCTTCAGAGTCTCACCCTCGGGTCCATGTATGCATAGAGAAGGTCGACGATCAGATTGGCGACGACTATAATGATGGTCGTGACAAACACGTACCCCAAGACTAGGGACAGATCGCCGCCCAGAATCCCATTGATTGAAAGCTGGCCTATACCCGGCCACTGGAAAATGAATTCGGTGATAGGCGCTCCCCCGAGCAGCCCTGCGAAGATGAGTCCGGAAACAGTGAGTGTCGGGACCATAGCGTTCCTGAGCGCGTGCCTGTAGATGACGACCCTCTCCGACAGACCCTTGGACCTGGCCAGGGTGATGTAGTCCTGTCTCAGGACTTCCAGCATGCTGGAACGCATTATGCGGGTGATGTTCCCTATGCTGATGAACGCAAGGGTAATCGCGGGGAGGATAAGGTGGGCCGAGGTGTCCACGAGCATCGTTGGATTGCCACTGAGTATCGCATCCAAGATCGGAATGCGCGTGATCGCCGGATGCCAACCCAGGCTATCTGCGAGTAGGACGTCGTAGGATCCTCCGCTAGGGAGGCTGGGCAAGCCCCAGACTTTGAAATCGTAGAAGAAGACTATCTTGAGTATAAGCCCCAGCCAGAAGACCGGAAGCGAGACGCCGACTATGGCGAAGATCCTACTCAGATGGTCGGCCATCTTACCATTGCTGACGCCCGAGACGATGCCGAGCGGGATTCCAATCGCTATCGTCAGAATCACTGCGGCGATTGCGAGTTCCAGTGTCGTCGGGAACCTCCCGGCGATGGCGGGGTATACCGCCTGCCCGGCCAGCTTTGAGTAGCCCCAGTCGCCCGTAAAGAGCCCCTGCAGGTACTTAACGTATTGAATCGGGAGTGGCTGGTCCAGGCCGTAGGCGTGGCGTAACGCCGCAATTGCCGCAGGGTTGCCCGCGTTCTTAGGGCTAAGGTATAGTTGAATCGGATCGGAAATGACGTGTGAGAGGAAAAAGACTACCAGTGTGACGCCAAGAATCACAAAGATCAGTAGTAAGAGTCTCCTGATTATGTACTCATAGAGTCTCAGCGCAATTCACTCCATCTCCTCGCACAATGTCATAAATAAAGAAAGGGATGCGAGAGGATCGCTGCCTCTCGCTATCCTATGTCAGCGGTTCTATTGACGAGTAGTAGTAACCGTAGAGCGATGTGAGGTAAGTTCCTCCAATGTTGGAGGTGATGTAGGCGTTAGGCTTCTGTTGAATCCAGGTGCGGGCTTCGTTCAGGTCCACACCGTTGAGTGTCCAGATGTACAAGTGCTGGTTATTGACGGCAGTCTGGATGTTGTTGATTATTGTGAGACGAGTCGCGGTGTTCAAGGTCGCTGCCTGCTGTGTTACCCAGCTGTCGAGGGTCGCGTTGTCGAACCCGCTCCAGATGGCGTAGGTCCCTGCGGTTCCAGAGACGAACGGCACGAGGAAGTCGTCAGGGTCCACGTAGTCCACGATCCACCCGAGCGACCAGACATCAGCGTGGTGGTGTTCGACAGCGGCCAGGTATTGAGGCCACGGAAGGGTCACGATGTTGGCAAACAGGCCAGTTGCAGTAGCTATGGAGTTGATGTTAGAGGCCAGTATGATTGCAGCGTCTTGCCTTGCAGTGCTTCCCGTGTTGTAGTATATGTTGATTGTCTGTGGATTGTTCGGTCCGAACCCGTCGCTGGGACCGGCCGCCACCAGAAGCGCCTTGGCCGTTGTTGTGTTGAATGGTGTAGCAGCTAGGCTCGAGCTGAATCCGAACATTCCAGGTGGAATAATCTGAAATGCCGTTGGGGAGAATCCTTTCTCAACCTCGTTGATGTAAGTTGCGTCGTCGAACAGCATCGCCATCGCTTCCCTGACCTTGGGGTCTTGGAACGGCTGGAATGCCAAGACGTTGCCGGAGCTGTCCTCTCGATGCTGGTCCATCCCCATGAAGTCCGTCTCTAACTCTGGAAATGTTCCCTTTATCGAGACTCCCGGGAAGATGCTCTGGATGGTGTGCGACGTGGTCCATGCTGTCTGGTTGATGAAGTCGAAGATCTGACCAGTTGCGATGGGTATCGTGTTGATGTCCGATGTGCCCGCCTTAAAGTCAAGCTCTCTTGTGTTCGCGTCGTTGACTTGCTTGATCAGAATGGTCTGGATTGTTGGGTGGATAGTGCCGTCAGGACCGCCCCAGTAGTTGGGGTTGGCAACGAGGGTGACGTCACCGGTCGTCTGGTCCCAGGTCTGAAGTTCGTAGGGCCCAGTGCCGACCGTGTGAGTCGCTTGCCATTGGTTGGCTGCGTCCGAGTAGTCGCCTGCGGTCACTCCGCCCCTCGGCAGACCGTCACCACCTGCATTGGCTGGTAGCGTTCCTGTCGAGGAGCTGGTTGGAGACACCCAGTTCTTTATGAGCGCTGATGGGTCGGTAATTGCTGTGATTGAGAATGCCATGATGAATGGGAACGCAGCGTACGCTTTCAACAGGTGGAAGCTGACTGTGTACAGCCCATCTATCGTTACCGGAGCCGCTGCAATTAGCGCGTCGACTCCAGCTTGAGAATAGTTGTCATTGGCGCCGCCGTATGAGGCGCTGTAATTGTATGCACCGCGGAGGATTTGGTCGACCGCCCATGCGGGACCCGACGGGTCGTCGATTATGATAGCCCTCATTATGCTGAAGTAGACTGCTGATGCGTTGAATTGAGTGCCGTCACTGAACTTTATGCCCTGTCTGAGGTTGAACGTGTAGGTCTTACCGTCCGCGCTCACGGTGTAGTTCTTTGCCAACCAGGGGACGACTGTCGTCGCGTCGGAACCCTTGAAGAAGAGCAGTTGTTCGTTGACATTCTGAATCACGTTGGATCCAGCCGTCTCGTAGTCGACTGCGGGGTCGACGTACTGCGGGCCACCGCCGAACGTGTCTTCCACGAGCTGGGTCGGATGAGGATCTACGTTCAGACTGGAGGTGCTGGTGGTACTGCTGGAGCTGCTAGTGGTACTAGAAGTAGCGGTAACGGTAGTGGGATGAATTGTGCTCGAAGTGTAGTAGTAGGTCGCTCCTGCTCCGATAACTAGAATGACTATGATAAGTAATACTGCTGTTGCGTTAGCAATGCCCGTATGGCTAATTTTCATATCCGTCACTTACACTCATTCATATTTAAGAGTGATGAAGATCTTTACCCGACGGGCACCATCTGGCCAGCAGCAGCGCGCGCGTTGGCAAGTACAGTCAGTCCATTCGCAACTTGCGAGGAAATGACGAGCATCAGTAAGAGAAACATCGCCATGAACAAGCGCAAACCGCGGTGCGACGGTCGGCTAGGTGAGGGTCCATCGTTAATAGACTCTGAGCAAGTGTGGCCGTGACATGGGGTCGGACCCCGAAAGAAGACCAAGACCTTGGGACTGGCTGCTCGCCAACATGCGCGTCCGCGAACTACTTGCGCTGATAGGGGATTTGATAAATTTGGTTGCAATCTTCGTCCCATGGATCTACGGCTTTTCGGCGCCTTCTGGACAGAGTCTTCAGGTCTCTTTGGTCGCAGCGCCTGACCTCGTTGATCTGATTTTGCATTCAAATTATGTCTACCTGGTGGGAATTCCCGTGGGACTCGCCTTCGGACTAGGATTCGCCCTGACGTCAATGAGGACGAGGAAGCTCGAGAAGGTGATTTTGATTTGCCTTGCATTCGCCCTGTGCCTATTCGCCAACTTCATGTTCGGGCTTCAGTTCGGAAGCGCGATTGACCTAGTTATGGACGGCAAGTATGTCTCTTACTCCATCACGCTCGGACCTGGCAGCAGACTGGTGCAGGTTAGCAGCAGTCTGTATTTCTTCTCCCTCTTCATCATGATTCTAACCGAATAGCCGAACAAGCCGACGCGACCTTGAGTTAATTCATCCAACCAGACGGCGACCAAATCGACCGCAAGCGACAATTGAGCATCCAACACGTGGAGGGTCTTCTGACCTTCCTCGCCCTGCCAGATGAACAGTAGCGGAAAGCGGTCGGAGAAGTGGTCAGGCACTGAAGAACCTGAAGATCTCCATCGCGGTCTACAACGATCAGTCTAGCAGTCAAACCAATCTGGAGGGGGTGGGATGAGGAGTGTTCTGGCAACAAGAGCGGGAAGCGCTTCAGAAGATCCGATGCATCTCGCGGCCTGATAAAGACAAAGTCAAGCTGCAGAACTCACAATACTGAATCCTCATCGTGGGTGAATGGAAGGCATGAGAATCCTCATTCGAGTCACCCTGCTCAAAGCCTTCTCGCCGAGACACGCCCGATGAAGTGGGCATTTCCTTGGAACGGTTTTAAGGCTCTGAGGAAGCATCGATACCAACGTGAATCCTGAAAGCGACCCGGACGATGGCCGACCTAGACTCGCGAGGAAGAGCCCACTGAAGCCCGCGCAGAAGCTCTGTCCCCGCTGCCTTCATCCCGTCAGAAACGCAAACAAGTTCGGAGGCTGGCTAGTCCCGATGACCTACCACTGCACGAACTGTGGATACAGAGGAACCGCCTTTCTTGAGTGGACGCCAGACGAGAGTCGTGGAGAGCCCTAGGTTTGGAGCCCAGCGTGGAGCCGGTACCGAATCCCGTCGGGTCGGTCCTTGCAGCGCTCTTTCTGGTTCTGCTTTCGCTTACGGCGCTTCTGGTAGTTCTCTCCTTCCCGGTCGGCGTGTACACGGTTCTCTTTACGCGTCTGTCCAATTCGACAGCCAGCACCCTCGGACAGCCGTTCCTTTGGCTCGGCCCTATCGCCGTCCTCCTGCCCTTCCAAGTCATGTACGGAGTGGCGTTCATCGTAGTTGTCGCCATATACGTGGCGATGTTTGGCCTGACGGTTTCCCAAGGGAAAAGTCTGCCCTCCGCCGTCGTCTCGGGACTCAGGAACGGCTACAGAGAGTTCTTTTCCAACCGGGCATTGCTGACGCTTGTAGCGATCGGGTTCCTGGTCTTCACCGCAGGGTTGCTGGATCTAGTGGTCTCGGCCTTCGGGGCGCCAATCGGGAATCCCTTCAGCGGTGGTGACGATCTGCGGACTTTCATCGGGTTGGCCCTCGCGCCTCTCCGAGAAGAATTCGGGTTCAGAGTCCTCCTGATCGGAGTCGCTGCCTTGCTCGTCACTCTATCACGTCCAGGGACTTCAGTCTTGAATACACTGTGGCGCCCTTCCGCCGCCTACGAAGGCGTCGACAACAATGCAGTCACTCTGATTGTGATCTGGGCTGCTGGTGCCTTCAGTGCTGGAACCTTCGGTGCCTGCCACGTGGCGTGCGGCGGTGGGGGGTGGGACATCGGGAAGTTGCCGGAAGCGGTCTACGGGGGCGTCGTGCTCGCATACCTCTACATCAGATACGGATTCCACGTCGCGGTCTTGGCACACTGGGGCATTGATTACCTCCCCAGTGTCTTCGCCTTTTATGGACAGGGGGCGTACGGCATCCCCTGGACGTCGACCCCAGGGTATCTCCTCCAACAGATTGTCGCGGTGGACCTGTTCGAGGTCTTCGGAATAGCATGCCTGCTCGGGGTCGCATACATCGGGGCAGTCAAGCTTCTGGACAGGAAGCGAGCACCGCCCGCCGTCTCCGCTTGAAGTTCATAAGTCGCCCACCCGGGGGAAGGACGCGATAAGAATGACAGTCCTAGGCGCTTCGATACTGAAGGATCTCGTGTCGAAATACAGAGTGATCTACCCGTCAGACCCCCGGGCCTTCGACGGCGACGGCTACGTGTTGACCGTCAGGGAGAACAGGACGCTGAACTATCTGGAGCATAGGAACATGGTCTCCCGTGAAATCGTCTTTACTCCTCCTGACTGTGTCGCCCACCTGACCTCCAAAAGCAGATTCGGACGGCTCGGACTCTCGTTCCTAAATTCAGTCAAGGTTCACAGCGGATTCGTTGGGAGGTTGGCCCTCGAGCTGGTGAACCTGAGCAACGAGAGGACTCCGATCACGATCAAGGAGGGGGACCCACTAATCCACATCGAGTTCCTGCGCAGGGAGGGTGAGCCTTCTCCGTATAACGGCAGATACATGTTCCAGTTCATGAACGACGAGGAAACCGACATCTACGTCAGAATCCTGTCTAAGAGCTTTCCGGCCCAGTTTCCAAGAGCGATCTTGGAACAGAAGAAGAAGAAACGACTCGTCAGGGAAGACTGACATCTAGATGCCTTCTTAGGGCGCGTGCCTTCCCGACAAATACAAGCGACTCGGGAGGAACTCTGTCGAAATTGGAGGGGTACGTCCTCTTGGTGACTAGCTCTTCCCCTCTGAGTAGTTCTGAGTATGCTTCCACTTCCTTCTGGCCTAGGGGACATCTATTGGCCTGGTGGTACGGAATCGCCCTAGGGCAACATTTACTACGAGGATTTCCGGATTGGGTACAGATGCGGGTCTGGGGAGGGTCTAGGAGGTCAACCGTGCTACTCTTGGCCATGCTTGTCGCGTCCACAGTAATCCTCTCGGCTGAATTGAGCCAATTCAATGCTGAGCTTCTGACTTGGAACCTAGGTGGGTCTCAACCTGGAAATCCTCAGAGTTCAGAACCATCGTCTCAGCTGGGCGCAGTCTTTGTTGTCGCAAACTCAATCGGCCCTGTAGCGGCGGTGTCAGGCACCGGTCCAGCAGAGGTTCAAAACCTGACGGTTCCGATCGTACGTCTTCCAGTTGTCATTGCCAAAGAAGGGCAGGAGATCATCAGACAGGTCGTGCTGTACACGAACGCCAGTGGGGAGCTCTTTGAACGTCTTTCTCCTGGCAACTACTCCATAAGCGCAGGAGACGCCAGGTTCCAGTTCGACTCGACCTTCGTCTCGATAGGCGGGCTGACGACTGAATTGGCTATCAATGTCACTGCTGCATCCCATCATGCTGCATTCTTTGAGCTTGAAAACACTGATGGGTCCGGAACAGTGGAATCTTGGGAGAGAGTTGCAGTCATGGTGCCGTCAGGGACGAACTACGGCCTCAACGAGTCGTTGTATCTCCAACTCACCGGCCCCAGCGCTGGCCAGGAAGCTGGCATCACAACGGTCGTTCAATCACTCGTCATCTCGAGCTATCATGGCGAAAATGACATCTGGCTGGTTCTGAAGCCAATGACCGCGTTGAAAGCTCTTGAGTATGACTTCTGCTCTGTCATCGCATATGAGACTGAAGTCGCGGTGAGCTATCATGGCGGCTAGCCTCGGCCCGACGCCACTGATAGTGCTCGCCCTAGACGGCGCTGTATACGCAATCCTGATGCTTGGGATTGTCGCCAGCAGGAGGGTGTCCCTACCTAGGGTTGACGACCCTAACGTGGCCTTCGGATTACTGGAGAAGTCCGTAATGCGCGCCTATCCAGACCTGAAGGACGGCTTTACATGGAGGGAAGCACTGGCTCGCATCAAGGGGATTGACGCAAGAATCGACTGGCCTAACGTCATGGCGACGCTAGCAGAGTATGAGGCCTACAAGTACGGGAACGGGGATAGGCCAGCAGGGTCTTTAAGTGAAGTGGTCAGACTCGCATTGAAAATCAGGATGAAAGACAGGATTGGTCGCGGAAACTAGCGAGAGGCTCCTGAAGGAAGTCGGGAAGGTCGTCGTGGGGAGGGAACGAGAAACTAGACTTGTCCTTGTCGCCTTCCTCGCGCGTGGCCACGTGCTGCTGGAGGGAGTGCCAGGAATCTCGAAGACTCTGCTTGCGCGGGCGTTCAGCAGTTGCCTGGGTCTAGAATTCAAGCGGGTTCAGTTCACCCCGGATATGATGCCTCTAGACATAGTGGGTGGATTTGTTTTCAACCTAAAGAACCGGGAGTTCGACTTTAGGAGGGGACCGATCTTCTCAAATGTCCTTCTGGCGGATGAGATAAACAGGGCACCGCCGAAGGTGCAGAGCGCCCTCCTCGAGGGGATGCAGGAATGCCAGGTCACAATCGAGGGGCATACCGAATTGCTGCCAAGCCCGTTCATGGTCGTCGCGACAGAGAACCCGTTCGAATTCCACGGAGTCTACCCGCTTCCTGAAGGGCAGCTTGACCGGTTCATGCTGAGGGTTGTATTCGACTATCCTGACGGATTAGTCGAATCTGAAATTCTGAAGCGAAACCTTCGCGACATTGACCTTAGTCCGATCGAGCCAATAATGTCCAATGAACAAATCGCCGAAGTCTTCAGCAAGGTGAAATCTGTCAGAGTTTCAGATGAAATCCTTGATTATCTTTCATCTCTGGCCAAACTGACGAGGACCGAGGAGAGGGTCAACCTCGGAGCAAGTCCCAGGGCGATGGTGCACCTTGTCCAGGCGGCGCGTGCATTTGCCTTTCTTGACGGTCGGGACTACGTGATACCCGACGACGTCAAAGCCCTCGCCGTCCCCGTGCTCGCCCATCGAATCAGCATAGAGCAATCAGCGATTCTCAAGGGCTCAGCTCCGGACGCCACCGCTATCATTCGAGAAATCATGGAGAAAGTGAAGCCCCCACGCTGAGGTTGACCCCTCGAGGGAGGGACTTCATCAAGGCAATCGTTCTAACCACAGTGGTCTCCGCGCTGACCGACTTGACGATGTTGCTCGCACTCGCGCTTGTGCTCTGTATTGTGGCATTCACTTCGATGTTGTTTCTAAGGGCCGCACCTACCCGTCTCCTTGAAGTCCATTTCACCCCTGAGTCAGTGCGAGTCTTCAAGGGAGACGCTGCTGAAACGGTTGTAAGGCTCCAAACGGAAACGGGGGTGTGGGGAATTGTCAAGTTGGCCGCGATAGTCCCCCCGAAGGGCGTGCTTGCGACTCTAAGTCCATCCAAGGACGAGTCCTACTCGTTGCGGTTGGAGACCAAGTTCGCTGGGAGATTCGAGGGGTTCACAGCAAGAGTCGAACTGCCAGACGCATTGGGGCTCTTTACTAGAGCCGAGGTGGCGGAGAAGACGCCTTTGCGTCTAGACTCGCTTCCCTTGGGCCTCCTCGCGCACCCATCGGTCGTCGGCCTCAGCGCCATAGCGCTTGGTGAAGAGCCTTCAGGAATGAGGGGGTTGGGGCAGGAGTTCTATGCTGCTGAGCCCTACGCGGGAGTCAGCGAGGCGCACGACATTCTCTGGAAACGAATTGCAGAAGCTGACGATGAGCTCGTCGTTGTCAAATTAAGGGAGGCGAACGTCCCTGAAGCAGTTCATGTCTGGTTCCTGGAACTCGAGGAGAGAGGGCTTGAATTGCCAAGGTGGATGGACTTGGTCTCGGAGGCGACCAGCAGGATGGGCAGGTGCCTCCTGGAGGCAGGTGCCGGGATGGTCCTCATAAGCAGGCGCCGGGGTACAGTAGCGGTCCTGGATGCCGGAAGCCTAACTCGACTTGCTGACGCAACAATGGAGATGTGGACAGCGGGTTCTCCAGAGAGTCGCGTACTGGAGTCTCATAATCCTCAGATGGTGGTCACGGGAATGAAGGAGCTTGGCAACAGAGAGATTGCATCTCTGGTCGCCACAATACCATCAATCGTCGTGGCTGAGGAAAAATCAGAAGGGTATTTGGGAGACCGGACTATTGTCTTCGTTGGCAGCGAGGATGTGGGAAGATTGGTGCAGGCAGTGTTAATCCAATGAAGGAGAACACCACGCACCGAGTTCTTTCCGTTTCGACAGGAGGCGCCCTGGCAATTCTCTACGCGCAGTTCCTCCTGGGGTTTCTCAGGCTGGGGAATCTCTTCCCTGGAACCCTGCTCGAATATTCCATTCTGGGAGCACAAGTTCTGAAGGTCATTGCGATCTTCTCTATACAGAGACTAAGGCGCGCGAGCTACGCGATTGTCCTTGATCTCTTTTCTATCGAGATGCTTGCTCTGCCTATTATGGCCGTGGGTAACCTAGTGCTCGGGACGGGGTACTACTCCAGTGCGGCGATGACCTTGTTCCTGACATGGCTTCCTAGCGTTACTCTTGTCGTGCCATCGTTCTTGATCTACAAATCTTCAATGGACATCAAGGAGGGAGGGTTGCTCATATCGATTCTACCAGCCGTAGCTGTTCAAGCAGGAACCCTAATCTTCGCAGCCCAAGCCACAGGCAGAGAATCGGTGGCAGCACTGGGCCTCAAGGGATTTGGAGAGTCGATGATAAGAGCAGGCGGGAGACTGGGGGAAGTCGGTCTGGTTCCGAATTCAATTGGCCTAGCAGCCCTGGGTTTGATCTATGTCTCACTGGCCTTCTACGCCTCAGGGGCTGGCAGGTCGCAGTCCCTGGTCCGCCGGAACTTCGTGATCGCCATGTTGGCCGGAGCGACGCTACTTGTGTCTGGCTTGGTTTACTTTGTCCAATCTATGATGGCTGGAACCTTGATTGTTCTCGTTGCACCTAGCATAGCGATGACGGTCACTCTCTGGTGGTCGACGCGTGAAACTTAGTATCCTGGTGGCAGTGCTGATCGCACTCGCCGCAATCGCGCCGAGCGTCGTCGAAGGAGCGAGAGTGGACGGAGCGTCGCCGCCCAGAATCGGGCTCGGTTTCGGACCGGCAGATATCGCACCGCTGAGCCAGGGGACCCCGATCTTCACGAACGGAGACAGCATCTGGGTCCAGGACGAATACAACTTCAGCGTATTTGTATCGCTTTATTCTCCCGACGGGACCATTCCCGTACCCATTCGAAGCGCCCCATCAGACCAACCAACGCTGCTGTACACGTTTGGCCCTAGTGATGAAGACGGGAATTGGAGTCTTACGGTGACTGGCCTCACTGGCACTACATCGACCGTGCCGATAAGACTCGTCGGCCACGAGCAGCAATCGGCTCCCATCCTCACGGATGTTGCCTTCCAGCCCGGAGGACAACTGGCAGTGGGGTTCTCACTTCCCCCGCAAGACGAGTACGATGTGCAGGCCTGTACGACCGCCTCAGGGAGACTCTACGACGCCTTGTTTCAGGTACCGCCTTCACTGGGAATCGGCAAGCTCGCAGTCCAGGTCACAGACAGCAACGCCACCATTTCGGCCCCGACTCACGTTGCAGACCCGTTCAGCTTCTGGCTGGAGCTGTACCATCCCTATTCCTTCTCAGTAGGGACGGGGGGAGAGGTAGTGTCGCAAGACTTGGACGCCGCCAATGTGAACCCAGTCTCCTTCACGACGAATTCGTCTGTCTCCGGCAGTGTCCTTCCGGTCATGGACCGTCTTCCATTTCGAGAAGGAAGGTACACGTTGCGGGGATACTTCAGAAGCGGCTCGGGTCTTTCGGTCCAGGAGACAAGCGTGCTGAGAACTGCTTCAGGTGGATGGGTCTGGTTGGGAGCATGCGTATCTCTGCAGACGGTCCAGTCGCAGAGGTTCGAAATGCATAGCAACTTGACAACCTTCGCCGAATCTTGGCTGACGGGGCTTCTGACGATGTCCAGGGTTGGTGGGGTCGAGGTATACTCCTTCGAAACCCTCAGTCTGGGCCTGTCCGCTGCGGCGGTGGTTGGGGCACCGTGGAACATTGCCCTTCCCTACGTGCAGGTCAAGGCTGTCGGTCCCACAATCCTGGGCTCGGCCGAGACAGACAGCACCCTGTACGTGCTCTCGTCTCATTATCCTGTCAACGCTACATTGCAGGTCTCCGTGGGAACCGCGAACTACTCAAATCAGAGTCTGTATCTGGCCCGCGCATACAGCCTGAGCAGTGTAGAAGTCAGCGTAGGCCTGCTCGTTGTGCAGGCCACTGAGGATGGACAAGCAAAGTCTGGACTGAAGGTAACCATCAGGACCCAGAAGAACACCACCGTGACCTCGACGACCAACGGCACGGGTGCCGTAACATTCGCCCTTCCAGCTGGTGAGTACTCTGCGTCTGTAAGCATCGGGAGCGTTTCAGACTCAGCCAGCGCGAACGTTGTGGCCGGGGAGCAGGTCCTGGTTTCACTCGATATGAATGCACAGGCAGGACAGTCGTTGATAATCGGACTGGTACTCCTGGCCCTGGCCGGAATCGTGGCGAACGTCTGGGTTTGGCTGCGGGTCAAGAGGGGACGAATTCAACATACTTTGCCTACGAACGGGAGGTACGTAGGAAGTGCCTATTGCGAGAGAGCAGCCGTTTTGCCACCTATCAGTAGAAGCTCCATAGATGACTGCACCGGGGGAAGACGTGGTCACTTCTTGAGTGCAGCCACGAGGCGTCAAGGATACTGAGCTCTTACCGGAGTTCAGCGATTAGAGTCTGTAAAGGTATGTGGATGCCGGGACTTCACAACTGATTATGTGCGCGTGTCAGTTTCCGCATCGCTTATGCATGCATAGCGTTTGCTTAGATGCCCAGAGCCGACCGAAGTCCCTTGTACCTGTTCCTTATCGTGACCTCAGTGACCCCTGCTGCTTCAGCCACGTCTTTCTGAGTCTTGTCCTCACCTTCGAGGGTGCATGCTACATAGAGGGCGGCAGCCGCCAGACCCATAGGGTCTTTGCCTGCTGAAATCCGAGTCTCCTCTGCCCTCTTCAGAATCTCCAAAGCTCTCCTCTTAGTCTTCTCGGAGAGGCCTGCCTTCGAGGCAATCCTTGAGACACATTTCGTCGGATCGACGACCGGCATCTTGATGTCCATCTCCTTTAGAAGCAGTCTGTAACACCTTGCAATATCCTTCTTCTTGACGTTGCTTACGGCAGCCAAGTCCTTTAGTGTCCGCGGCGTCTGGGTGTCCCTGCAGGCTGCGTAGAGAGACGCGGCAATGATAGCAGATATCGACCTTCCCCTGACCAGCCCCCGTTCTAGTGCCTTCCTGTAGACGTAGGCCGCCTTCTCGACCACGGCGTCAGAGACCGAAAGCTTGTCTGAGAGCCTATCGAGCTCGCTGAATGCCTGTCTTAGGTTCCTGTCGACCGGTTCGTGTACCTGGCTGCGGGAATCCCACGTTCTGAGCCTCTCCACCGTGGCCTTCATTGAAGCTGAGAGCGATTTCCCAGAGGCGTCCTTGTTTACCCCCCCGATGACGGTCGCGAGCCCCATGTCATGCATCGCGATGGAAGTCGGGATGCCTCCCCTGCTCCTGTCGTCCTTCTCCTCCTTTGAGAATGCCCTCCATTCTGGACCGACTTCTTCGATCTTCTCCTTAACGACAAAGCCACAAGCCCCGCAGAAGAGCTCTCCCCCCGCGGTATCGACTAGCATCGGTCCCTTGCCACATCGGGGGCACTTGTCTAATGCCTTCTGCAGCTTCATCAATCTCGAGAAGTCTTTGTCGACCGACATTTCTACCACTAGCGAAATCTTTACAAGTAAGGTCAGCGCAGTCACATATATATGCGTTGTGGACGAATCTTACATTATTCAAGTTCACATGCAAGATTTGCAAGAAATCGGACTCTTCGAACCGTTTGCTCCCTGCAAACGAATAGTTACAATCCCGCCTTTATGAAGTCCATGGTGAAGGCGAAAGCGAAAGCATCATGAAAGGTGCTCAGGGACCAGCTGCACAGCTTCTCCACCCGATTCTGGACACTTACAGGGGATCCGCCCTCGCCGTCATCGGATGTCATGCCCGAGGGCTCGAACGCCCCTCATGCGAGCTCGACGTCCTGGTGGTTACAAACGACAGGCGCCCCAATTCGACAGTCAGGATAGGCGACGTCTTCCTTGACCTCTTTTTCGTGTCCGAGAAGGAGGTTCTGATGCCTTCGAACCCCGAACACTCGGTCTCGCTGGCACACGCCAAGACCGTCAGAGATACCTCGCTAATCTTGTCCACCAGTCTGGCTTCGAATGCAGCCGTGCTCGCCAACTCGACGATGAGGAGCTCCGGCCAGAGACTCACTTCAGCGTTGAAATCGCTCGGCAGGGTCGAGGGGGCGCTCTCCAAGGGGTCTGCGATCGACGCAGACTATTGGTTGCTCTCTGCTGCGTATGACTGCGCCTACACTTTGCTCTATTCTAGAGAGGTCCCCCCATCTCCCAGCCATCTCCTCAGCCAGCTCAAAGATTTGTCAAGGACAGCGCCGAAGAGTTTCGAATCATTCACTATGAGTGCGGGTCTGGAGAATTCATCAAGGATGAGCTGCAGGTCAAGGCTTGACGGCGTAGCGGTGCTTTACGATGTGCTTGGTGGGGGACACGAAGGTGGAAAAGCAATCAGGCCGATGTGGTCGGCCACAAGACTGAAGTCCGTCAGCTCAAAGGCTCGTGAGTTGAACCAAAGGATCGAGCACGCAGAGTGCTACTCGTATCTTGGGACCGAGATGCTCAATGCCCTGGGACAGCTGGCCGCGCGCGAAGGACGGGCCACCAAAACAGGCATGAGTCCGAGCGCCCTTGCGACGGGAAAAAATCGGTTGTTAGGAGACAGGCTCATTAGGGAACTGGGATTAGTGCGGGAGCGCGACTCACTGAAGGAGGCGCTGGAGCTGGTGAAAGTCCAGGTGTCGAGATTGGCGAGGAAGACCTGAATGCGCGGCTGAGTCCCAGTTCAGCCCGCCACATACCCTTGAGGCATTTGCTCCCGTATCATCTGGCTTAAGCGGTTCCTGAGCGCCTTCTTGCCATCAACCAGCGTCCTTGATTATGGGACCCAGAACCCTATCGCCTAGTGCTAGGCGTCGACCAAGTCTCAGCATGCGAGGGAGGAACTGCAGTCTACCTGATGCAAACCCAACGGAGACAAGCTTAGTCACTTGCTCACCCACCCCTTCCAGTCACCATCTCTTGCTCCGTGGACCTTGATTACGTGCGACTCGAGTTCATTTTCCGTCTCGCATGTGAACCCGCAATAACACTTCGCCATTCGGATACCACCTTGGCACTGGCGAGTAATACACGTTCTTGGCCGGGCTCGAACCTTCCTTCAGCGATCTGGGCCCATTTCCGTGCAACCCTTGACATGCGACGAGGAACCTGTCCAGAGCTGACTCAGCATAGACAGATTGAGGCCTCCAAAACTCTGGCCGTATGACCCCTCAAGTCAAAATAGTGGAGAAACCTACCCACAGACCGCGTCATTGGAACTCAAGCGGAACCTGTCCTACTTTGACCTGATGAACATAGTCGTGGGGGCCATCATCGGGAGCGACATCTACATTGTTCCCGGCCTCGTTGCAGGCTTGATCGGGCCCTTTGCATTGGTCGTCTGGATCATCGGTGGGGCGATTTCAATGGTATTGGCGATGGTATTCGGATACTGCAGCTACTATGTCCCGAATGTTGGAGGCTCATTCGCCTTTGTATCAGAGGCCTTTGACGATTTCTTCGGGTTCATTGCGGGATGGAGCATGAGCATCGCGGAAATCATCGCGCTCCCCGTCTTTGCGATAGTGTTCACGAATTACCTCCAGTACTTCGTTCCTTTGTCCTACGGAGAACAGCTGCTAATCAGGATCATTTTCATCATAGTGCTTACCACGGTCAACATTGTCGGGGTCAAGGCGGCAGGACGACTCAACGACGTCCTGACTCTCGCAAAGCTCGCTCCTCTCCTACTCATTATCTTCCTGGGCATCGGGTCTATCGTGCTCAGACCTGCACTGCTCGGAAATTACACACCCCTCGCGCCCGCAGGTCTGACTAACTTCGGCACTGTCTTGGTGCTGATATTCTGGGCCTATGCCGGATTCGAGCTTGGGGTGCTTCCCGCCAGCGAGGTCGTGGACCCTAAGAAGAACATCCCCAAAGCAATGATAACCGGCATGGCGATAGTGATATTCTTCTACGTTGTAACAAACGCCGCGGTCTTCGGTGTAGTCAGTTCGACCGCGCTCGCGAAGAGCCCCATACCCCTCATCCTTGTCAGCACGGCCCTCCTCGGTTCGGCGGGCGCCGTCATCACGGGTGTCGGCGCTCTCGCCTCTGTTACGGGCACGGATGAAACGGAGGTCATGGGGACGGCCCGTCTGATCTATGCAATGTCCAGCGATGGATTGCTCCCGAAGGGGCTAGGCAAGATCCACGCGCGGTATCAGACGCCCTATGTCGCGGTAATTATCGAGGGCGTGATTGCTTTGGCACTTATGCCATTCTCCGGGATTTCAGCACTCATATCATTCGCAGTCTTCAACCTCGGGGTCTGCTACCTCCTCGTTTGCCTTTCCCTGTCCGTTTTGAAAAAGAATGACGAGCACGGCCTTCGCGGACAAAACATTCTTCCGTGGCTGGGAGTCGCAATCAGCGTCTACCTGCTCTACTCCACTTCCCTCTTGGACAAGGTAATCGGGTCGGCAGCGATCCTGCTCGGGATTCCAATTTACCTCCACTTCTCCAAGAGAACAGATGTTCACGAGCTCAGACACGGACTCGCATCAGAAGAGACTGTTCTTTCTCGTAACTTGGAGAGACAAAACAAGTTCTTGGCGAACCTCGTAAGGCTGTGCGCTGGGGCGTACAGGAAGATAAGACGACGCTAGAACCCTCGATGTCAGAGGAATCTCGAAGGTCAACGTCCTGTTACGAACTGTGTGATGGTCCAAGCCAGCTTGACCGCCTCCAGAGCAGATTGCCCGGGGCTCTTATGTGGCCATTCATCATCGTCAAAGGCTTAAAGCCTCATTCGCCAAATGCCTAATTCGGTTGGAACCCAGCGAGACCGACGCGCTCGCAAAGATCGCGGGCAGCGTCGTAGCCAGCCCGGACCCGGGGAGAGCAATGAAAGCCTGGAGGGCCAGGCTCAAGATAAAACAGGTGACGCTTGCGAAGGCTCTAGCCATCTCACCTTCGGTCCTGAGCGACTACGAGAGCGGAAGGAGGCCGTCGCCTGGCGTGCAGTTTGTGAAGAAGTATGTCGAGGCCCTCGTCAAGCTTGATGAAGGGCGGGATCGGGTGATACCAAAACTGGTCTCCAGCGAAAAAGACGAGGCAATCCTTTCGATAGGCGAATTCCAGGGACCCGTCGAAGCCTCAACAGTCCTGAAGGCGGTCGACGCGAGGGTGCTCGTGGGTGACGAGAGACAGGTGAAGCTGTACGGTTACACCGTCGTAGACAGCATAAAGACGATCTACGCACTGTCTGGTCTCGACTTCTACAGGATCTTCGGGGCAACGACCGAAAGAGCGCTGATATTCACTAAGGTCGGGATCGGACGCAGCCCCCTAGTGGCCATCAGGGTATCCCAGCTGAAGCCGCGGGTCGTCGTGATACACGGCCCGAAGGACCTTGACCCGCTTGGATTAGACCTGGCGAGGCGAGAGGGCATTGTACTGGCGTTATCGAGCTCATCCTCAGAGGAGGTCCTCATTTCGGCCCTAAGAGCCGTCACCCTGCCACGACGGCCGGAGTCTTCGTCGCGTCCCCCAGCCAAATCGAGCTGAACCCGTAGGGCGCTCCGGGCACTCAAGGTGTCAGACGAGGGCTTTCGTGCATGACGGCAGATAGATGCGAGTCTGCAAGCCTTTTTACCACAACCAGGAACGCGAAAATGGGCCGTGCTGCCAATAGTCTCTGCCACCCTCGAGTTCTTCATCGTGGTTGCATTCTCGCTGACAGCTGTCCTTCTCCACACCATCGACGGAAGGGGCTTCCTCGCGAGCACGGTCGTGGGTTTCTCGGTCATCTATGGAGGAGGGGTCTCGTGGTTCGTCATAGTGGCAGTCTTTTTCACTTTGGGGGTGACCTTCACTCTCTACAAGTACGGATACAAGAGGAGGCTCGGGAGCGCGCAGGAGAAAGGCGGCGCGCGCAGCTGGCCCAACATCTTGGCAAACGGCGGGGTCGCCTCAGCGATGGCCCTGCTCAAGTTCACAGGGCCCGCAACGGACCTTTCTGTTCTTTTCATGGGGGCCATCTCCACCTCGGCCGCGGACACGGTGGCGACAGAGCTGGGTCTTCTGAGCCACAGGAAGCCAAGGCTGATCACGAACCTGACCAGGACTGTCGCAGCGGGGACCTCTGGAGGGGTCACCCCACTGGGCGTCCTGGGCGCAGTCTTCGCTTCACTCTTCATTGGTTCCATGGCGTTCATCCTCGGCCTGATGCCGACTCCGCTCGAGGCCGTTCCAATCTGCGTCATAGGCGGTGTCCTTGGAGCCTCCTTCGACAGCGTACTGGGAGCTGCCATTCAGAGAAGAGGATACTGCGTCATCTGCAACAAGCCTACCGAGGCGATAAGGCACTGCGGAGAGAGCACACGAGTGGTCGGGGGAGTCCGATACATCGAGAATAACGTGGTCAACCTCTTGGCCAGCGTCGTAGGAGCGGCGGTCTCCCTCGCGGTCTTCCTCGTTATAATCCCGATAGTCTAGGGTACTGTGTCGCGGCCATCAGCCTCTCCGTCAATGACGAAATCAGAACCCTTTCCTGCGCGCGGTCGTCGCGGTTCCTTAGGGTAACCGTCCTGTCCTTCAGAGTGTCGTAGTCAATTGTTATGCAGTACGGGACACCTACTTCGTCTGCCCTGGCATATCTCCTTCCTATCGAGCCCGACTCGTCATAGAAGACGTCAAGCGTCTCCTGCAACTCCCTGAATACCTCTAGTGCAACTTCCTGAAGGCCGTCCTTGCTGACCAGAGGAAAGACCCCTGCCTTCATCGGTGCGACGTACGGCTTGAGCGCCAGGAGGCGCCTCTCCCCTTCGGACCTCAGCGACGTCTCGAGGACCGCATAGAGGCTCCTGTCGATGCCCATCGAAAGCTCGAAGACGTGTGGAAGGACCTTCTCGCCCCCGTCGTCGACGGTGAAGTCCTTCCCGCTCACGCTCGAGTGGCGCTCCAGGTCGTAATCGCTTCGGTAGTTGCAGGCGACGAGCTCTAGCCACCCCACCGAAAGGTCCACCTCCAAGTCATAGGCGGCCTTCGAGTAGAAGGCCCTGTCTTCCTGGGAAAGAATCCTGAACCGGAGCTTCTCCTCAGGCAGCCCCGCGCCAGTGTAGAACCGGAGCATCAGAGCGAGATAGTAGCCGACAAGCTTGTTCGGCACTAGGCTCTTCTCGATTGCTTCTGAGACGGTGACCCTGCATGAAGTGCCGTCTGGGCCCAGCAGCCTCAGCTCGTCGCTCTGAACCGGTCCAAACCTGTCAGCGTCCGTCCGCTTCGGGTTGAAGAAGACCTCGACCTCGGCCTGGATGAGCTCCCTTAGCCTGATGAGCCCCTGCCGGGGAGCGATTTCGTTTCTGAAGCTGCGCCCCACCTGTGCCACCCCCACCGGAAGCTTGACCCTCTGCGTCTTGAACAGCAACGGGAAGTCTACGAATATGCTCTGACAAGTCTCAGGTCTGAGATAGGCGTCCTCCTGAGTGGGACCGATGCCGACCCTGAACATCATGTTGAAGCGACTCGTCCCCGAAAGCGCCGTGCCGCACTTCACGCACTTCACTCCTGCCTTTGCCATCATAGAGTCGTATTCAGAATCCTGGAGCTTCTCAGGCACCTGCTTGCGAATCTTTTCCGCTATGAGTTTATCGGGCCTGAAGACGGAACCGCACTTTGAGCATCGGACGAAAGGATCCGTGAAGCTGGAAAGATGGCCAGAGGCCTCGAACACCGCTTTGGGCAGGATCTGCGACCCGTCGATCTCAAGCATCCCGTCCCTCTTGACTATCATCCGTCTCCACAGCTCCACCAGGTTGTTCCTCATCGATACGCCGAGGGGCCCATAGTCCCAGAAGCCGGCCGGAGAGTTCGGGTAGCTGTCTGCTGACTTGAAGAAGAAGCCCTTCTGCTGGGCCAAGCGGGTTACGTCATCGAACGACATCGTCGGCGCACTGCTCGAAGCTGTCAGGATATATGCTATCCGCACTCTTCCGCGGAACCGACTGTATCACGTACCCCTGCAATGCGGATTATGCCTCTACGACATGAAGACTTATCTGATATTCGACACTTGAAGCAGAGGTGGATAAGTGGGACTGGTGCGTCGTCTTGGGTCTCGTGCTAATCGTTCTAGCGATTGCAGGGTCAATAGAAACGCAACGTCTTGAGAAAGTTTCTTTTCAACGAATGGGATCTTACTACTCGGGTCTTATGGATGCCACCATACTGGTTGGGGCCGCGTTCATGGTGTATGGTGTAGCGACAGCTCCATATAGCGAAAGCCCGACGAAATCCGGGTCATTCGCGCTCAAAGCATTGCTCTCGTCTAGGATCCGGAAATCTCCAGGGCGTTCCCGAGCCCCTCTCAAAGTTGACTCCGAGACTCGGTCGGTCTCAGGGATCGCCTCAAAGGTAGGCCTCTCGGAGAAGACGAGCACGAGGGCTTTGGTGATCCTGAAGAGAGCTGAGGAGAGTGGGATTTCAGCCGGCAAGGACCCCGTGAGCCTTGCGGCAGCAGCTCTCTATGCGGCATGCATCCTCGAAGGCGAGGACAAGACTCAGAAGGACTTGGCCGAAGCGGCAGGAGTCGCCGAAGTCACAATAAGGGAGATGTTCAAGGACCTCCGGGACGTCTTGGGTATCTAATCGAACGCTAGTGGAGCAAGTATCTGACGCACAGCGCCGAAAGGGGAGATAGGGAGTACGACTAGGACTGGCGACATCATCTCAAAGAGCGCTCTCGAAAAGGGGCTAATTACAGAGAGGAAGTGCGATTCCTTGGTGAGCGAAGACTAGTCAGACGCCCCTTCCTTCGCCAACTCGATACTGCCACTTCGCTTAGGAAGTCCTCCCAAGCAGACCCAAGTTGGTTTGGGTTGACTTTGTGCTTCTCTGCAATAGCATTTATCGTTCTCTTAGCCACAACTCCATCTTTGCTTTCTACCCAGAGTCTGAGTATTTCCTCTATCGCATCGGATAGACTCTCTTTCTCTTTGATTTCCTTGCTAGTCGGAGTCTTGGGAGGCGTCATGGCGAAACCACTGCCTTGAGTCATGGACGCTCCCTATCCGTCTTTGTCATCTCGACCATCATTCCACCTGCATCAAAAGTCCTTTTGCACTTCCCCTTAGATTTACGTAATATGGAGTGCAAATCCATGATAACCTTCGTATTACAGAAGTCGTCGTAGGTCATCCACCTTTTTTGGACAAAACGCAAAGATACCGCTGGGCTGTCGTTCGTAGTAGCATGGTGTCGAGCGAGAGTCTGATAGTGGAAGACGCGCGAAATGAAGAACCTCAAGAGGAAGCGAAGCCGACTATGATAAACCTCCGAAGTGAGGGGCTGAAGCTCGACCTGGTCCTCCTCCAGAACAGGGTCTCGGGCCTCACGATAGACTATCAGGGCATCTCGAAGAGCGGTGAGCTGCAAGAGTGGCTCGGGATCATCTACAGCATGCTCTCGGACTCCACTCCGTCACCCGAGGGATCGATTCCCCAAATTCTTGGTGAGGCGGCCAAGCCTCCAGTCTCGCAGCCGCAACCTCTGAAGAGGTCGGAGGATGGACTTCAAGAGAACGCGGAGCCGACTATGATCAATGTCCGCAGCGAGGGGCTGAAGCTCGACCTGGTCCTCCTCCAGAACAGGGTCTCGGGCCTCACGATAGACTATCAGGGCATCTCGAAGAGCGGTGAGCTGCGAAAGTGGATCAACGTCATTAAAGGCATGCTCTCCGAATCTGCCCTACCGCTTCATGGGTCAATTCCCCAGACTATTGGCGAGGCGGCCAAGCCTCCAGTCTCACAGCCGCCAGCTCTCGAGGAAGAACAAGGGGAGCCTCAGAAGGAGAAGGAAGAGCAGCAGGAACCTCTGAAGCAGCAGGAACCTCTGAAGCAGCAGGAACCTCTGAAGCAGCAGGAACCTCTGAAGCAGCAGGAACCTCTGAAGCAGCAGGAACCTCTGAAGCAGCAGGAACCTCTGAAAGAGAATAACTACCGTGAGATCGTTTTTCATGCAGTAGACATTAGTTTGGATACGTTGGGCCCCGACGGAAAGCACGCCGTACTCAGCCTCCTTGAGAACAGGTACGGCCTTCGCGAGGGCGATATAGCGGATCATCCCAGAGGTTTCGTCGTGCTTCTTGACGCGGTCCTTGGCCCGTCCGCCCGAACTCTTGAAAGGGAGATCATTAGCAACATCAGGCTGGTCTCAGTGGCCCCCGGCGAGAACCTAGAAGCGGTCATCAGATCGCTCAAGGAACAGCGTCAGGCTGAGGCCCCTGCTGAGGCAGCCACAGAGGACCTCAGGTCCGGTGCAGCTGACCTCAACATGGTCGGATTCGGACATGGTGCCACATACCCTAAGCATAGGAATTGATTGAGAATTGACAGACTCAATCGCGTTCATCATGGTCGTGCTCGCAATCATATTCTGGATGATAGTGGTCCCCATCGCCGTTCTGATACAACGGCGACCGCACTCGCAGGCGTATTGCGTGAAGGAAAGAGCGGAGAGAGAGATCATCGGTGCTCATACCATCATCCTCAAGAACGGGAGAAGGGCGCTGCAAGGAAAGTGCAGCTCCTGCGGGACTGCTCTTTTCGTGATGAAGTCGAACGGGAACGTAGCTGTAATAGCTGGCAGGGAATGGGGAACAATGCTAAGCACACGGCTTGGAAGAATCGTACACAGGTCGCACCCGCAGGCGTATTGCGTGAAGGAAAGAGCGGAGAGAGAGATCATCGGTGCTCATACCATCATCCTCAAGAACGGGAGAAGGGCGCTGCAAGGAAAGTGCAGCTCCTGCGGGACTACACTCTTCAGGATGAAATAACAATCTGTCTATGTCTCTGTCTCACCCAGTGCCGGCTGGAGGGCGAAGACCCTTGTCACTTGGGGTTTCTCAGACTGTTGGGTCAGTTCTGAACAGAGGGAAGCATCCGGGCGCTCGAAATCCGGTCCCAGGGACTGGCACGGTATCTGCGTTTGAGCAAGGAGTTGAGACGGCTCAGGGTTGTAGACTAGTTGGTTAAGGCGAATTTGTAGCCGATAACAGGCTCAATTGAGCCAATCTATGCCTGCATGCAGGTCACGATTCCCTGTCAGGTGGCGCGCGTGCACTGCCCCCTTGAAGGTCGGAGCTTGGAGGACGATGCCCATATCTTGCTAGGGGGGACCTCCCGCCAGAGCGTGCGATGTCCCTGACTTTCACACTTCGGGTTCGGGCCAGGTTCTATCCGTTTCAGAGGTCAGAATACGCAAGACCAGTCCTATTCTCAGGGCACAAGTGAGATGATACCTCCTATGACGACCGTTATTGCTGTGTTTGGCAATGTAGGGGTAGTTGCTTATCGTCTCTACGCAAGAATCGCACGACGTTGGTAGGCGTGCCGAACGGTTGTTGGCATCCCTGACAAGCGCCACCGAAAGGCTTGGCAACGACAGACCGAGATGGGTCACCATATAGAACTCACTCACTTCTTCTGGAATCTTGGACCAACCGTTACGCTACTTCGAGGAGCGATTAGCACGCTGTTCAAGCGTGTTCTGATGGGAAGAGTGTCTGCGTCTTCGAATTACTTCCCACTTTCTTCGGCGTGCATATGTCATAGCCTATTACTTCCCTAGCGAGTATATAGGAAGTCGGACGGGGCGTCCTTGCAGAATCGCTTGATTCCAGCTTGTTTTCAACATAATAGCTTGGATTGAGTTATTTGTCAATGGGTCCACCGGACTTAACCAGTCTAGTGCGCACGCGCTAACTTGGCACTATTCAAGTCCGGGTCAATAAGCCATCACCCGTCGCTCTCGCTGAGTCTGAAACTTGGTTCTGTGGCGGAGTCTTATACATACCTCCTCGCATAGGGGTGAAGTGAGCCGGTCTGCCAGCAAAAACACAAACTAGCAGTGGCAACCTACAGACTGAAAGGGTGAATTTCAATTCCCTCGCGAAGGCGCTTCTTGAAATGAGGGCACTACGGTTAGGAGATTTCACATTGCCGAACGGCAGGCGGAGCTTCTACGACATCGACCTTAGGTTGATCCCTAGCTACCCGGACACCTACACTACCGTGCTGGCCGCCTTCGTAGAACTGGTCGAGGGCATGGGGGCGAGCAAATTCGACGCAATTGCGGGGGTCGCCACTGCAGGGGTGACCATATCCTCACCCTTGGCCATCATGCTGAAGAAACCGATGATGTACGTCAGAAAACAGGGAGAGGGTCGCGGGCAGGACGGGCTGTTGGAAGGCATCTC
>Ga0116123_1000344_pt1 | contig 34526 bp, 28 predicted proteins | sample June2015DPH_13_1_3_FD_89727 | JGI IMG/M metagenome (GOLD analysis project Ga0116123, IMG submission 89727) | Peatland microbial communities from SPRUCE experiment site at the Marcell Experimental Forest, Minnesota, USA - June2015DPH_13_100 | ecosystem: Environmental > Terrestrial > Soil >... | reverse complement strand
TTTGATGTGGGTGCATCATCTCAATCTTAACAGGAGGTTTCTCTTTTGGCGGGGGGAGACCCGCCTTCCTCATCTCTCGGGGGGTAATCTTCGATCATGAGAATATATAACGTTGTTTCATTCATTACATTATGCCCGGTTGAGACAATGGAATGTACAAAACGAAACAACGTCCCTACCTCTGGCACTTGACGCTGAAGCCTTCGGACATTATCGTATGCTCATCAACCGTGGATTGACGTGTGCGGAACATTCTTGGATAGGAGGATGCGATGAAAGACCTGCACGAGATATTTACCGTGTTCAAGAAGGACTTTCCGGCTGTCAACGAAGGACACGAGGCCCTCGGAAAAATAATCCATGAGCAGGCAGGGCCGTTGACCGACAAGACGCGCTGGCTCATCAAAGTAGCCGTCTCCGCCGCAAGCGGTCATAAGCTCTCGCTTGAAACCCATGTCGCAAAGGCGAGAGAGGCTGGGGCCACCGAGGACGAGATCAAGCATGTGCTTCTTCTAATTATACAGACAACGGGATTTCCCATGTTCATGGAGGCGTACTCTATCTACAAGAACATGGGACAGAAATGACGAATAATAGACTAATGCAAGTGCTTGTGCATTGACTTCACGCCCCACCAGAACACAAATTATGGAAACGGATGGACTTTCCATCCGCAATCCTTATCCAGGGAGGCGCACAATGGAGGGAGAACACGAGCATACCCATCTTCATGCACACCCGCATAAACACGTGCATTCACATCCGCATCAGCACGGGGAGATGACACACACCCACGAGCACGAGCACACCCACGAGCACGAACATATTCACGAGCATAAGCATCCGCATCAGCACGAGGGCCAGGAACAGGTCCATGCGCATGCCCACGCCGGTGAGCACGGACCTCATGATCACGACCATCCGGGACACCAGGCGGAGGCCCACGAGCATCAGCATTAGCAAAGGGCGTAGAAAAGTCAGGAGCAGCAGAGGGGGACCTCCGTAAATAAGTAAATAATTACCATCTCCCCCCCACGTCATGTGTTGATCATAGCCACCAGTAATGCTGTACAGCAAGAAAAACATTCAGCCGCTCCACTTCAGGAAGAATTTGACGGGAAGCATCCATGGGTTTCTATTGAATCATTGACGTCCCGGTCGCAGTTTCTCGCTCCAAATAAAGGGTTGAACGGCTAAACGCCTCAGCCGCGGTCGGTCCGTTTTTCGGGGCCTGACTTATCGGTTTTCGGAGGGCGGGTGGAATGAGGCATCCAGCTTCCCCCGGACGGTCCGGATATGCTCTTTCAATATGTACAGCTCATCATAAAAGGCAACGGACGTGCGAATACGGCTAACAGCGTCTTCCATGCGATCGAGCCGGGCAACATAGTCCGCGATATTTCCAGTCGGCCGGTTCTCCAGGATCTCTCTCTCAAGCTTCCTCAGCTCGCGATACATGGGGTAATATCTTGATCGGTTTCGCCATGAATAGACCCATGGGGCAATCCCGATCAGTGGTACAATAATCATCCCCAGGGAGATAAGGATCAGGGTCAGGCGGTCAACGAAAGTGGCCGCCCAAAACGGCAGATAGGCATAGAGCCACGACCCTCCGGATCTGTAGAACCGCTGCGCCTGTTCGCTGATCGGGTCATCCTGCTTCGTGAGATTGGGGAATTCGCCGGCTTTACTAACCCAGGTGGCGCCGCCGTGGATTTCGACGGAGGCCTTCAACAGCAGGTAAACCAGGGCCGGATGGAGGTCCTTGCGGACGATGAGATTTGTCGTCGGAGACAAAAGGTGGATGTCGGCCGGCGGGTCCCGCCTTCCCGGGTCGATGATGCCCCTCGGCAACACCACATGCGAAAGGTCGGGGAAGAGGCGGCTATAGGCTTCCGCCTGGCTCATGCTCATCAGCTTGATGTCCTTCGCGTGAAGCAATTCCGAAACCAACAGGCTGTCCGGAGCACCAAAGATCATGATCGCATCCACTCTGCCGTCAAGGAGGGCCCGATTTGCCTCGGCATACGAGAGATCGCGGAATTCGGCCGGCGGGCCGGTCACACCGGCGGCTTTCAGCAATTGGAGGGCATACTTTCTGACGCCGCTCCCTTCAGGTCCAATCGCGATCCGCTTCCCCTTCAACTGCGTCAAATCGTCATAGGTATCCTTCCCTCCGTAGAAGATCCATAATGGCGTATAAGCCATGCCGCCGAGAGACACGAGATTTGACCCTTCGTCGATAGCGCCCACGGTGCCCTGAACGAACCCCGCCTGCACCGCCTGGCGTTTATCCCCGAGCAGCCGCATGTTCTCCACAGCCCCCGATGTCGGCCGCAGTACCACATGAATGCCGTATCGGGCCAGCACCTGTCGGTACAGCTCACCGAAGGCGCCATACGATCCACCTTCCATGCCGGTGGCCAGTACCAGGGTTTTCGGCGGGAAGGGTTGGAGAAAACGATAGCCCATCCAGGATAAGAAGATGACGACCAACAGGATCACTAAAATCGTCACGGACCATGCACTTAACGTCAATTGTCTGATTTTTTGGCGACCCATAGTTTATCCTTCCGACCGGGCGTTTATAATGATTTATTTATTATTATACACGATGCAGGGCCTGAAGCATCTCCGTCCCTTTATTCCCCGGCCTTCCACGATTTCACCATCCACCGCTGCCTCTCGTTTTCCGGCGACGGATAGAACCATGTGGGGTCGTTCTTCCTCAGTTCCCGGATCATCGGGAATACCTCGCCGCCAGTCGCCTTACCGTGCCTCATAAGCCAGCAGCCCACGACTGTTCCCGTCCGCCCCGTGCCGCCATAGCAGTGAACGTAGACCGGTTTCCCCCTATCGATGGCGCCGTCGATCCCGTCGAGTATAGCTTTCATCGCCCTAAAGGTCGGGATGCTCCTATCCGGGATCGGCATCCGGAGGCACTCTACCGGGAGATTCCTCTCCTTTGCCACGAATCGTATGTTTTCTTCGTAACCTCCAAAACTGTCGCCGTAGAAATCCCTCTCGTGTTCTTCCATCAGATCGATAACATATCGGATACCGGCATCGAGGAGGGCAGCCAATCTTGCCAGGGCTTCAGCCGGGTGCTTCGCTCCGGGATAGGGGCCGGCGAGAAACTCTGCCGGAACTACCCAATAGGATCCAGAAAAGGGAACTTTCATCCTTGTCCGCCACTCTCCTTTTTAGGAGATCTGCAAGGGTACCAATCCTTATACCATCCTTTTTGCCCGAAACGGAATAATTGTCAGCGCCGGACAGATTTACTTGACGCCTGCAAGGTGCGCGGCAGTACCGAGGCATGCCTTGACGACCATCGTGCAGTAGGGCATGTTCATGATATTCAGCCTGTCGTCCGGGCTGTGCATTTTCGGATTTATAAAACCTTTCTCCGCGTACTCGATCAGCCAGATTGCCGGGTAACGCTGATCCCAGAAGGGCGAATGGTCGCTCGTTACCTCTCCGTCGTCCCAGAGGACTGCGTCGAATACCGTATTCAACCCATAGACGCTCACTACGTTCAGATAGGTATTGGCGATCGGCAGGTCCATGGTATAGCCTGTAAGGTTCTTTTCCTTCCGGGTTTTAACCTGCTGCTGGGGCCTGGCAGGGGGTGCGACGCTCGCGTACCCGATCATGTCCAGGTTGATTACCGCCACAATGTTCTGGCGCGGTTTTGCCACCTGGTTAGCATAAGCCGTCCCGCCAAAGAGGGCTTGCTCCTCTCCGGTGGTGAATACGAACCTGATCGTGCGGCTGAACGCGTATTTGCTCATTATCGACGCAGCCTCCAGTAGTGCCGAGCAGCCGCTGGCGTCGTCGTCCGCGCCGGGTCCCGCCGCGTCTTCCGGTTTGGTCATGCTGTCCAGATGGGCAATGAGGATGATGATTTGATCGGGCGTGTCCTGACCGGTGATTTCCCCCACCACGTTCTTGTTCGTGAGGGCCTCGCCGCCCCAGTTAAAGGTCCATTGGGGCGTGGAGACCTTGAGCCCCATGGCGGTAAGGCGATCGGACACGTACTGGACGGCGTTTGAAAGGGGCGCCCCCATTTCCGTGTGGCGGGTCGTAATGGTATAGGAAGCGCCGTTCACGGTTACCGGGTTTTGCCCGCTCAGGGCGCTGATATAAGATGTCACGTCTGTCTCGGTCACCGCGTTTATCATCGCTTGCACCTTGGGATCGAGCGTAATGTCGGCTTTCACGGCGGGCGTTGAAGAGGCCCGGATGTATGCCTCTGCCGCCTGGAAGGAATTCGTGGGCGCGTCGCTCATCAACTTCAGATCGAAGCCCGTCTCGGACAGGGTCTCGGCCACATCCTCCGCATACCGCACTATGATATGGGAGCCGTCGTCGTACAGGACGCTGACCTCTCCGGCCGCCTCCTGGCGCGCCCCCGGTTCGACCTCCAGGGCGATCAGATATCGGGTCCCCGCCGTGTACTTGTCTATTGTCCGATAAGAGACTCCGGCCGCGGTTAGCTGGTCTATCGAGGCAATGACGAGGGCGTAATAGGTCCCGTTTCCGTCGTCCAGGTCCGCATAGACGGGCAGGTTAATGTCTTCGAGGTGGCCGGGCACCTCCACCCTTGCCAGGACGACCTGCTGCCCGGCGGTCGAACTGCCGCCCCCGCCGCAGCCGAAGATCACCGTCACGGATAAAGCCAGGAAAAAGAGGATTGCCGCGCAATACCACCTGGCCGCGAGGGACTTACCTGCCGGGCTGCCCGGTTTCATAGGCCCTTCTCCTTCGACGGAAGTATTCTTGCTGCCCGGCGGAGGGCCTCTAAATGGACGCCTGGGCGCGAGATTTCTCTGCTCACCGCTCATCAGCCTTCGGCCTGAGATCGAGACCGACCAGAAGTTTCTCCGTGTCAGCCAGATCGCCGATGAACTTTCTCAAGGGCGGCGGAAGTTCTTTAACCAGAGTAGGGGCGGCAATGATCTGCTCCCCTTCGGCCAGCGTCGGCTGTTGGTAGATGTCGATGACCTCCAGGTCGTAGCGACCCTTAAGGTGCTCTTCACATATCTTTTTGAGGTTGTCTATGGCGTGGGTAGATTTGGCTGAAGTACCGGCAATATAAAGGCGCAGTATATATTTCTTCTTGCGTGATCTCTTGATCGCTTTCTCGAAGATTTCAATGCTGTCTTTCGGCGTTTCCTTTTTCATCCGTCACTTCCAGGGTGAGTTTTCGGGGCTTCATATCAAGCCCGACGAGCACACGCTCGGTATTCGACAGGTCCCCTATGATCTTTCTCAATGGAGGCGGCAGCTTCCGAACCAGAGTCGGGACCGCGACGATCTGGTCGCCTTGGGCGAGTTGAGGGTTCTTCAATAAGTCGATGACCTCTATATGATAACGACCGCAAAGATGCTCCTCACAAAGCTTCTTGAGGTTCTCAAATGCCGTGATCGCCCTGGGAGTTTGTCCTGCCACGTACAGCCGGAGTTCCCATGTCTCGCCGCCCGCCTCCAATTTCTTGCTCGCCTGGCCCTTTTTCTTAGCGGTCATAGGACACCTCCATGTCGGCCTTGCGGCGATGCGCCATCTCCTCCCTTTGCTCCCCTTGAGCTTTCTTCCGGTTTTGTTCCTGCTGGGCGATCTTCTTCATCTCCTCTTCGTCGGCGTCGATGGCCGCCCGTATGGCGGCGATCTGTGCTTCAGCGAGAAGTCGCTTGCGCTCAAGTTCTCGTCGTTTCCGGTCGAGTTCGCCCTTCGTCTCCGCCTCGGCCATTCTTTCTTTCGCCTCCTGTGCCGCACGTGCCGAGCCCGTCAGGACTCCGGAGGAGCCAAGATAGACATCTTGAAGCTCGATCCCGTGATCGGTGAGAAGGAACTCGCGGATCTGGTTCGAATGGGCCATGCCGCGGGACTTGAGAATCATAATGCCCCGGTTCCGCTCGCCACTGCTTTCCAAATCCCGGAGCACCATCCATGTATCCATGAGCGACGATATGCCGACTTCGGTCTGTTCGAGACTCTCGCCGCCTCGCGTGAGGCTGGTGAACAGAGCCGTGATATGCTCGGTCTTTAGATAATCGATGAGGCGGGTGAGCACAGACTTCACCTCGTGCTCGGTACCCACGGTTATCAGATTGGTAATGGGATCGAGAATGACGACGCTCGGCTGGAAGGTGTCGATAGCCTTGTGTATGGTGGTGAGATGCGTTTCGAGACCGAAGACCGTCGGGCGTGACGCTTCGAACCGGAGCAAGCCTTTGTCTATGAACGGCTGGAGGTCAATGCCTATCGATTCCATGTTGCGCACGATCTGGCTCTCCGACTCCTCAAAGGCGAAGTAGAGGACTCTTTTTTTACGCTCGCAGGCCGACTTTGCAAAGGTCGCAGCAACGCTTGACTTTCCGGTGCCTGCCGTTCCTGAGAGGAGGACCGTGCTTCCCCGGTAATACCCCTTGCCTGCAAACATGGCATCGAGACGGGGAATGCCCGTCGGGATGCGGTCCTTTGAGGCCGCGTGCTTGAGACCGAGAGACGTGACGGGCAGTACGCTTATGCCCAGATCACCGATGAGGAACGGATATTCGTTCGTGCCGTGAGAGGAGCCACGGTACTTGACGATGCGGAGGCGTCTGGTTGAGAGCTGTTCGGTAACGCGGTGATCGAGGACGATCACGCAGTCGGCCACATACTCCTCCAGCCCATGGCGGGTCAGCGTAGCTGTCCCCCGCTCGCCGGTAATGATCGCCGTCACCCCCTTGTCTTTCAGCCACCGGAAAAGACGCCTTAGCTCTGCCCGGAGGATGGCCTCATTGGGGAGGCTTGCGAAGAGCACCTCTATCGTGTCGAGGACGACCCGCTTCGCCTTGATCGAATCGATGGCAGTGCCGAGTCTTATGAAAAGACCGGAGAGATCGTATTCTCCGGTTTCCTCGATCTCGCTTCGCTCGATATAGACGTAATCGACCGATATCTTCTTTTCTTCGGTCAGCTTCTTCAGATCGAAGCCGAGCGACTTGACGTTTTTGGTCAGTTCCTCGCCTGTTTCTTCAAAAGCCATGAATACGCCCGGCTCGTTATAGTCCCGTGAGCCGTGGACGAGAAACTCCATGGCGAGGAGCGTCTTGCCCGAACCTGCGCTCCCGACTACCAGCGTTGGCCTGCCTTTTGGCAAACCGCCGTTCGTGATCTCGTCAAGCCCTTTGATTCCTGTCAGTGCTTTCTCAAGAACGCCTTCAGCCTGAGTTTTGTTCATTTTACCCCCCCACCCCCGATTTTACGGCATGGTGATAGGTCAGTTACTTTGAAGCATTATCGGAACGCAAAATACGGTGAAGCCAATTAACCGAATACCGCAGGGGACAGCCAAAGTCAAGGGATTTCTAGACCTTACCCGTACTATTCTGCCCGCTTCTTTTCAGCATCCAGCACCCTGCGAACGGTCTTCGCTATTTCCCGCTTCGTGAAGGGCTTCATGACAAATTCGCGGATGCCTGCCGCCTTTGCCTTCTCCGGTGACACCGTTTCGCTATAGCCGGTGAAGAGGATGATCGGAAAGTCTTCTCTTGCTTCCAGCATCTTTTCGGCAAGATCGACACCGGTGATGCCGGGCATGGTCTGGTCGGTGATAACAAGGTCGAAACCGGAGGGTCGATCGAGGAACATTTTCAGCGCCTCGGACCCGTTCCGGGCCGTGGTCACTTCATAGCCTAGATTCATGAGCATCTGAGAGGTCATCTCGATGACGAATTCCTCATCATCGACCAGTAATACGCGTTCCTTGCCGTAAGGCATACGGCCTCTCACTTTTGCCTCTTCTTCCGCCTGCTCCCCGGCATGGGGCAGGAAGACTGTGAAATTGGACCCTTTCCCCGGCTCGCTCTCTACGGTGATTGCACCCCCGTGGCTCTTAACGATGCCGTACACCACGGCCAGACCCATACCGGTCCCCTGGCCCGAAGGCTTCGTGGTAAAAAAAGGCTCGAATATCCTCCTTTTGATCTTGTCGCTCATGCCCTTCCCCGTATCCCTCACCGTCAGCTTCACGTAGGTTCCCGAAGGCATTTCAGGGTCAGGCAGCGGCCCACCTTGCTGCAAAGTGACATTCGAAAGGCCGATTGTCAGGATCCCCTTGTCGTGCATCGCGTAGGCTGCATTTGTGGCAAGGTTCACGAGGATCTGCTGGATTTGCGTCGGATCCGCCGTTACCGTGTCCGATTCAGTCTCTATGTCAAGCCCGATGGTTATAGTAGAAGGCAATGACCCGCGTAATAGCTTGTGCGTCTCTTTGATCAGAGGGGTCAAATTTAAGGGGTTCTTTCCTGCTGCGGTCTTTCTGCTGAATGTGAGAATCTGCTTGATAAGGTCTCTTGCGCGCTTGGATGCCTTGACTATCTGTTCGATATTCCGCTTTACTCCATGGTTGCCTTCAGCATCATCGAGGGCGAGTTCGGCATTACCCATAATGACGGCAAGCATGTTGTTAAAGTCATGAGCGATGCCACCGGCGAGCGTGCCGATGGCTTCCATTTTTTGAGATTGCCTGAGCCGCTCCTCAAGTTGCGCCTTCTCGTCTGTTGCCCGCTTCTCGGCCGTAATATCCTGCACAACCGTAATGACCCCTTCCACTCGTTTCTCGCTGTCGAATATGGGGTTCGCCGAAATCCGTCGGTAGAAAACCTCTCCGGTTGTTCTGTTGCGGAGGGCTATTTCCGCCCCATGAAACGGTTTTCCCCGAAATACCCGCAAAAAGGGCTTCATTTGAAGGGATGTCCCGCCGGGGGCGAACATGTCTATCCGTGGAAGGAGTGAAGACCACTGGGACTGAAGGAGGGCATCGGGGTCTATCCCCACTTCCGCAGCCTGTGACTTTGCGACGGAATTGGCAAGCACAATGCGGCCGTCGGCGTGCGTGAACCAAACCCCCTCGTTCATGCTGTCGATAAGCGTCATGAGCCGGTCACGCTCGCGCTTGGCCTGCATCGCCTCCTTCCGCGAGGATTCCTCCGCTGATTTCAGAGCGGAGATATCGGTGATAACGATACATGTCGTCTCTATCCCATAGGCCGTTCGGGAGCTTCCCGCCAGCCTGACAAAGAGCTTCCCTTTGTCGCTCCTGATAGCGACCTCTCCGGTTGTTTTGTCTGCCTCGCGGGCTTTCTTCACAAAATCGAGGAATAAAGGCAGGTCTTCAGGGACGAGCAGGTCTTTGAAGGAAGAGCCGAGGAGCGTCTGGAGGGGAATGCCGGTCATGTTTGAGAAAGCACCGTTGGAATAGAAGATGATGCCCTGTTCATTGATGGTGACGGCACCGGCGTTCATGGTCTCGACGATGTTGCGGTAAGGGTGGTCCGGGCCTTCGAGGGTGTATATCCTGCTCCCCTCCTCACCGGAACCGACGACCACCGCGTCTACGTCGCCTCTGCGGATCGCCTCTATGATCTGTTCCGCCTCTTCAAGGCGTTTTTGCAGCTCTTCTACGTCGGCGGTCCGCTCCTTGACCTTCTTCTCAAGCTCTTGAGAACGCGTCTCAAGCGCCTGCTTGCGCTCGGTGATGTCCGTGAGGACCGTTCGGATGACTGCAGCCCCGTTAGACTGCGCGGCGACGCTCTCAAGCCGGGCAAGAAAGTGCTCTTGCCCTCTGTTTCTCCTCAGCATAAGCTCGCAGGTGTGCGTGCCGGGAGAGCGCAGCGCCTCGCGTCGGTGAAGATAAAACGCGTCCTGGGACTCAGGGGCTGCCAGGGGGGAGAAGGGTTTGTTGAGAAGAAATGTGCGGTCAAGGCCCAAAAGGTGCGCGGCGGTCAGGTTCAGGTCTAAGACAACGCCCTTCTCATCAAAGGTCAGGTAACCAACCGGCGCATATTCGTAGAGATCAACATAGCGTGAGCGGGATTCTTCGAGTTTCTCTTGCGATCTTCGGAGTTCATCGTTCTGCATCTCAAGCTCGATGTGGTAGAGGGAAAGCTCGTGGCTCAGCTCCTGCAGGTCTTTCTTATAAGAGATGCGGGGAACCTTTCCCCCGTTCTCTGCGATCAGCTTCTCGGCTTTTTTCCGAAGTTCGGGGAATTTGCGGGGAGACTTCTGCTTGGCCATGTATCCTCTCCTTGGGTCTCTTAAATGGGTAAACTAGCCTGCGAGGGTTGTTAAAGGATACCAGACCGCCTTTATAAAATAAAGACCATTTCGCCTTCCCGAGTACGAAGTGAAATGTGTTGTGCTGCCGACTGCGAAGAAAACATCACGAGTCCAGGAGGGGAGGGCGAGCTGCGACGTTGGGAAGAGGTTGAGACGGGAGAGGGGCGCGCCCACGGCAAAAAAATGCTTGCACAAAAGCGGTTATAATGGTACACAAAGATGTATACCAAATAATGAAATGAGAGGGATATGAAACGCCGCGCTCTATTCTTGTCCCTTGCAAACTTCTTTCTCTTCTGCACAATGGCGACGGCCGGTCCCAACAGCGAAGTCGTCGGCGATGCCCGTTCTATCTACACAAAGTATACGGGTCCCTTCGACGTAAACCTCGAGAAGTGGTTTGCGGCCCATCCCGTAGGTTGGAGCCGATGTTCCGGACAACACGGGTCGTCGTCGCAAGCGAGATGGGCAGCACGAGTGGCCAGCCTCATTGTCCTTGGCGCCCCGATCGGGAAAACCGCAGTCGTTTCGATACACTCTATGGAAAAGGCGATTGAAGTAAGCGTACCGAAAAAGACCCTCTCTTGGAACGTCGCGGCCTTCCGGAGGGGGCTTGATGCGAAGGCTTAAGCGGCTATCATTGAGGGAGCGGCACTTGGGGTGAGGGAGACCCCCGCAATCCGCAAAAATAAGGAGGGGAGGATCATGGAGGATGACAGAAAGAGGACCCGGAGAGACTTTCTCAAATCGATAGGGGCGCTCGGGGGCGCGGCGGCGTTTGGCGGAATATTGACCAGGAAGTCTTTCGCAGATGAAAAGGCCCCAATCAAGATAGGCTTCATCGTTCCGCTGACGGGGCCTTACGGAACAGAGGCAAGGGACCAGGAGGCCGGCGCCACGCTCGCGGTCGAGGAATTCAACACCAAAGGGGGTGTTCTGGGCAGAAGGATCGAGCTGTTCGTAAGGGACGACAAGCTGAATCCGGCCGAGAGCGCCCGCCGCGCGCAGGAGCTGCTGGAAAAGGAAAAGGTCCACATGATCGCGGGCTCCATAGGCGCTCATACCCAGCTCGCGATGAACGAACAGTGCAAGCGGGCAAAGACGATATTCATGAGCACAAGCGCCTCGAACGAGATTACCATGGCGAAGGACGTCAGTCCTTACACGTTCTCGGAGGCGACAAACCTTTACATCATCACGCAGGCGGTCGGGGAGTGGGCGTTCAAGAACCTCGGCAAGAAATGGTTCATCCTTGCGGCAGACTATGGGTTTGGATGGCAAACGACCGAGGGTTTCAGGGCAATAGGCAAGAAGATGGGCTACGTGGAGGCAGGGCTGATCAACCACCCGACGGGGACCACCGACTATACCGCCTATTTCCCGAAGATTATCGCCGCCCAGCCGGAAGTGCTGCTTCTCTGCAACTTCGGAAAAGATCAGTTGAACTCGGTCAAGCAGGTTCACGAGTTCGGTCTCAAGAAAAAGATGAAGGTTGTCTGCCCCCTCCTCGTCATCACCGCCCGGCACGAGGCGGGTGACGAGCCGTTCGAAGATATTCACGGAGGCGCCACCTTCTACTGGGAGATGGCCGATACCATCCCTACGGCCAAGGCCTTCGTAAACGGCTACAGAAAGCGGTGGGGGAGACCCCCGACGGACATGGCCGGCTACGGGTACAGCGGAGTGAAGGGGCTCCTGAGCGCCGTGCAGAGGGCGGGCGACGTTGACACGAAGAAGGTCATCCTCAAGCTCGAGGGACACACTTACGACCACTACAAGGGCAAACAGTGGATGAGGGCCTGGGACCACAGGTCCATGCAGGACATCGTGGTGCTCGGGTCGAAGACCGCAAAGGAAAGAACCGGGGAATGGGACGTCTTCAAGGTCGTCGAGGTGCAGAAGGCAAACGATAAGCAGGAGCGGTCCCCGGACGTGCTCGGATTGAAGGAAGGGGTACCCCTCAGCAGGATGCTCTGAGCCGCAACCGGTGACAGGTTCGAGAGGATAAAGGCGCAAGCGAAGCCACATGGGATTCGACGTGCTGGGGATACCCTTTAACATCCTTGTCTTTCAGGTCTTCACCGGTCTCGTGCTCGGAACGATATTCATTCTCCTGGCCATCGGTTTGTCGCTCATCTTCGGTCTCCTCACCGTGGTCAATTTCGCGCACGGGGCCTTTTATATGTGGGGGGCCTATGCGGCCCTCCTGTGCATCGGCTGTTTCGGGAATTTCTGGATCGGTCTGATCGTCGTACCCGTTGCGCTCGGTATTGCCGGCATGGTGGTCGAATATGCGCTGATCAGGCGCGTGTACGGCCTGAATCCGGATTACCCCCTGCTCCTCACCTTCGGACTCTCTCTCATAATGATAGAGCTCGTGCGCATGCTGTTCGGAACCACCGGGTACCCTTTTAACGTCCCGGCCCTGCTCAAGGGGAGCATAAACTTCTTTAACCTCTTTTCCTTCCCTGCCTACCGCATCTTCGTCATCGCCGTCACAGCGGCCGTAATAGCCTCCCTCTGGCTCTTTCTGGAGAAAAGCAACATCGGGCTGATCATACGCGGAGGGACGCGCGACAGTGAAATGGTCAAGGCCCTCGGTATCGACATCTCGAGAATATGGCTGCTTGTGTTCGGGATCGGGACGGGCCTCGCGGGACTTGCCGGCATCCTTGCCGCGCCAATGCGGGGCGTCTACCCGGAGATGGGGATCGCGATGCTCGTAGAGTGTTTCGTAGTCACCGTGGTAGGCGGAATGGGGAGCCTTAAGGGGGCGGTAGTCAGCGGGCTGCTCCTGGGCCAGGTTGTAAGCCTGAGCTGCCTGTTTGCGCCGGCAATGTCCAATATCGTGATATTCATCGCGATGGCCTTCGTGCTTCTCGTCAGGCCGAGCGGGCTGTTTGGCGTATCGGGGCTGCTTGAATAGCGTAATGGAAGGGTAATGAAGAAGAACGGATTCGACTTCGGGAAGATCATGAGTTGGCTGGCCGCAAACCCGATCCCGCTGATCGTGGTCGTCCTCGTGATCGTCCCCTTCATTTCCCCGTACAAGGCCCTGGCAACGCAGATGGTTATCCTCGGCCTGCTCGCGCTTGGCTACAATATCCTGTATGGCTACACAGGTTTGCTCTCCTTCGGTCACGCGGCCTACTTCGGCCTCGGTGCATACGCAACGGGAATCATCCTGATAAGGACGAACTGCTCCCTTCTCACCGCTATCGGCGCAGGGGTCTTCGTCGCGTTTGTCGGGGCGTGTCTCATCGGTTTTCTGTGCCTTCGCAGAAGGGGGATCTACTTCGCCCTGCTGACGCTCGCCTTCGCCCAGATGCTTTATTTCACGGCCAACATGTGGGAATCCTTGACCGGCGGCGAGGCCGGCTTGAGGAACATCCCCCATCCGCCTCTCGCGATCCCGGGGCTCTTTTCGGTCGACGTGTACGCCCCCACACGGTTCTATTTCTTCGTGCTCGCCTTTGCGGTCATCGCCCTGATCCTGCTCAACAGGATCCTCGAGTCGCCCTTCGGCCGGGTGCTCCAGGGGATCAGGGAGAACGAAAATAGGGCAAAGGCGCTGGGGTATAACACGAACCGGATAAAATGGCTTTCTTTTGTTTTATCGGGTATATTCTCCGGCCTCGCGGGGTCCCTCTACACATTGCACATAGGCTTCGTCGGGATCGACGAGCTCTACTGGGAAATGTCGGGAAAGATCCTGATGATGATACTGCTGGGCGGCCCCGGAACCTTCTTCGGCCCCTTTGTCGGCGCCGGCATCTTTCTCTATCTGGAGGACATCATAAGCGGCTATACTAGGTACTGGATGATCGTGCTCGGTCCTATTTTTGTGCTCTCTGTTCTCTTCTTCCCCCAAGGAGTATGGGGCACCGTGCGGCTTTTTCTGGAAAGGCTCAGGAAAACGCCCCTGGAAGAGGGATAGGTAGTGGAGATCCTCAGGACGGAAAAAGTGACAAAGCGGTTCGGGGGTCTGTCGGCGGTCCTCGATGTCGACATGACGCTGGAGAAAAACGAGATCCAGTCGATCATAGGCCCCAACGGGGCGGGGAAAAGCACGCTCTTCAGGCTGATCAACGGCGAGATGCGGCCCTCGAGCGGTAGGATCTGGTTCAATGGCGAGTATATTACGGGGATGGATCAGACCGCCGTTTCCCTGAGGGGGATAGCCACGACATACCAGATAACCAACATCTTCCCGAGGCTGAGTACGTTCGAGAACGTCAGACTGGCAGTGCAATCGAGGAAAACGGCCTACAACCTCTGGTCGAAGTGCGGGAGCGACACGAAGGTCAACGGGAAAGCCGGGGACATACTGAGAACGACCGGTCTTCACAGGAAGAAGGATGTCCTTGCGGGGAACCTTTCTTACGGCGACAAGAGGCGTCTCGAAATAGCGATAGCCCTCGGCACGGAGCCCATACTGTTGCTTATGGACGAACCGACCTCCGGGCTCAGCCCGGTCGAGACGAACGAGATGGCAGGTCTGGTCAGGCAGATCGCGAGAGGCCTGTCCGTAATATTGGTCGAGCACAAAATGAAAGTGGTCATGGACCTCTCGGACAAGATTACCGTCTTGCATGAGGGGCAGGTGATAGCAAGGGGAGACCCGGGCAGCATAAGAGAGGACGCAACCGTCAGGAGAGTCTATCTGGGAGGGGTAAAGGTGTGATGCTCGAAGTGCGCAATATTCACACCTACTACGATCAAAGCCACATCCTGCAGGGCGTCTCCCTGAGGGTGAACGAGGGAGAGATCGTCCTTTTGTCGGGAAGAAACGGGGCAGGAAAAACCACCACGATCAGGAGTATTCTGGGGCTGGTACCGCCAAGAGATGGGGAAATCGTTTTTCGGGGCGAAAGGATCAGCGGACTGCCCGTCCATGCTGTCGCGCAAAAGGGGATAAGCCTGGTCCCCGAAGGACGCAGGATCATCCCGGGCCTGACCGTTCACGAGAACCTGAAGCTGGCCACGTTGAAGAACAGGAATAGCGAGCGGAGCATGGAGCTCCTGGAAGAGGTCTGCGAGATCTTCCCCCGCCTCAAGGAGAGATGGAACCAGGAGGGGACTAGCCTGAGCGGGGGGGAGCAGCAGATGCTCGCCCTCTCCAGGGCCATTGTACAGGACCCCGTCCTTATGCTGGTCGACGAGCCCTCCGAAGGGCTGATGCCAATCATGGTCGAGAAGATCGGGGAGGTCCTGAAGGAAATCCGCGACCGGGGCGTCACTATATTTCTAGTGGAACAGAACGTTGAGATGGCCCTGGAGATATCGAACAGGTGCTACCTGATGGATGAGGGCGTCGTCAAGTTCGAGGGGACGCCCGAAGAGGTCAGGGCTGACGAGGAGATCCAGAGGAAGTACCTCGCGATCTGATCGCGAGAACAAAAAAAAAGGAGGTCAACGATGATGGAGCTTGAAGGAAAACGGGTGGGCATATTCATTGAAAACAGATATCAAGAGTTCGAATTCTGGTACCCGTATTTCAGGATGAAGGAAGCGGGCGCAAAGGTGACTATCATCGGCACGGGCGCCAAGGAGTACACGAGCCTGCTCGGCGTGCCGGCCCCCGGCGGTCTCGTTTTCAAGAGCGTTCAGGAGCTTGCCTCGGCCGATTCGGTGACATCGGCAGATTTTGACGCCGTCATTGTGCCCGGCGGCTTCTGCCCGGACTACCTTCGGCGTAGCGCGGCCGTTTTGAAGCTCGTGCGCGATTGCTTCAACGATGGAAAGATCGTGGCTGCCATCTGCCACGCCGGCTGGGTGCTTTCATCGGCAGGCATACTCAAGGGAAAGACGGCGACATGTCTTTTCTCGATAAAGGACGACGTGATCAACGCGGGGGCGAATTATGTGGACCAGGAGGTGGTGAGAGACGGGAATCTTATAACGTCTCGCCTGCCCGACGATCTGCCGGCGTTTCTCAGGGAAATAGTCTCTGCCCTGAAGGAGCGCTAAACGCCTCGCGAACCGGTCCGGGACGAAAGGCGGGCTGTAAGGGGGGAGCCGTGAGCAGAGAATACGGAAAGATCCTGATAGTGGACCTTACGGGCGAAAGCCAGAGAACTGTGCAGGTCGAGCAGGAGGTCTTGAAGAGATTTATCGGTGGCGCGGGGCTTGCCGCGTACCTGTACACCCGGTATGTCAAAGGCGACGTGCCTCCCCTCGACCCTGCGAGCCCCTTCATGATAATGGCGGGCCCTCTTACCGGGACCCCGGTCGTCCTCTCGGGCAGGCACGGCGTCGCAGGGAGATCGCCGCTCACCGGTTTCTGGGGTGAGGCGTCGGTAGGCGGCCACTGGGGCAGAGAGCTGCGCAGGGCAGGTCTCGACGGACTGGTCCTGCTCGGCAAGGCGCGAAGGCCGGTCTACCTTTCTATCCGCGACGGCAGCCTCGAGGTGAGGGATGCGGCGCACCTGTGGGGAAAAGACTGCTTCGAAACCGATAGTCTTATCAAAGAGGAGCAGGGCAGGGAGGTACAGGTCTGCTCCATCGGGCCTGCGGGGGAGAAAATGGTGCGGTTCGCCGGCGTCTTTACGGACGGCAGCCACGCGAGGGCAGCAGCGCGTTGCGGACTGGGGGCCCTTCTGGGCTCCAAGAACGTGAAGGCCGTAGTGGTTCGCGGTGATGGAGAGGTGCCCGCTGTCGATGTTAGCTCGCTCCGGGAGCGCATAAAAGAGCTTACACCGTCCTTGACGGGGAGATTGAAAGGGATGAGCGTTTTTGGGACGCCCGGACTCGTAGTTCCCTGTGAAGCCATGGGAGACCTGCCTATCCGAAACTGGAGCAGGGGCAAATGGACCGAAGGGGCGCAAAAGCTAAGCGGCCAGGAAATGAATGAAAAATACCTGAAGAAACAGTTCTTCTGCGCGGGCTGTCCGGTCGGCTGCGGCCGTACCGTAGGCGGCGTGATCGACCCGGCCCCCGAGGAGACGGGCGGACCGGAATACGAAACGCTCGCCATGCTCGGCTCCAACTGCGCCATCGACGATTTGTCGTCCGTCGTAAAATTGAACGAGCTCGTCAACCGGCTCGGACTTGACAGTATCGAAACGGGCGCCGTTATCGCCTTTTCCATGGAGTTGTTCGAAAAAGGCTTGATAGGAAAGGAAGATCTCGGGGGCTTCGATCTCCGGTGGGGAGACGCGCAAGGCGCGGAAAGGCTGATCCGGATGGTTGCCGGCAGGGAAGGCTTCGGCGACCTTCTCGCGCTCGGGCTCAAGGCCGCCGCTGAGAAGCTGGGCGGGACCGCCCTCGAATATGCGATACAGGCGAACAACATGGCCCTGCCGGCGCACGATCCGAGGGCATACGCGAGCCTCGCCCTGACCTATTCCACCTCAGACCACGGGCCCAGCCACACGAGCTCTTTCTCGTTCTGGTTCGAAAGGTCGCTGACCTTTCCGGAGCTCGGGATCGACAGCGTAGCCGACCGGTTCAAGTCGGAGGGAAAGGCCGAGCTGGTCGTGAAGGCCCAAAACCTGATGAACCTCTGGGAGAACCTGGCGCTCTGCAAGTTTACCGTTATCGGCGGCGTACAACTCAGTGATGTCGGCAAATGGCTCAAGGACGTGACCGGATGGGACCTCGCCGCGCGTGACCTGCTGGAGGTGGGGGAGAGGAGCTTCAACCTGAAGCGCAAGCTCAATGTCGGCTGGGGGATGAGCCGCAAGGACGACACCCTGCCTTTACGCGTCATTACGCATCGTCTAAGCGACGGCGGGGCGGGGGACCATCTGCCCCCATTCAACATCATGCTTGCCGACTACTACAAGCTCCGCGGATGGAGCGAGGAGGGGATACCCCTCGAGGAGACCCTGAAGAGGCTGGGCGTCTGATCTCTATGGACATCATACTGGAGTTTGTTGGATTTCCTGTACTCTACGATATCCTTCCAAGGAATTGAGGCGACCGGTGGATGAGGCTGAATTCGAGGCGAAGCTCAGGCGACTTGAGCCCGCTTCCCGGTGGAGGGAGGCTCAGAAGGCTGAGAGGTCTGGCGATGATGTATTTGCAGAGCGTGCCTACGAAGAGGTTCTGAGCCTTGACGATCCGAACTGGGAGTTGGGTGATATCCTCGCCAGTGCGGGCCTGAACTTGGCGCTGCTTCTGCTCAGACTGAATCGGACGTATGAGGCGGTAGAAGCATTTCGACGCGTTACGACAATACGCGACGCGCCGTCTGCCCTCAAGGTTGCCGCGATAAGGGCGCTGAAAGAGTTACTGGACGACAGGCTCCTTGAATTGGATGTCGTCGAGGTCGTCAAGCTCCTTAAGCCTGACCGGCCCTACACCGGGACGGAAGGTGTTTGCCGGCCCCCCAGGTGGGTGACACCGGGACCATCGTTTTAGTCCCTGAGACACCCGACATCTTGTTCTCGGTTGAATGCGTGGATGAGGACGGCTTTACCGTCTGGCTTGCGGACTTCTTTCCTGAAGAACTCCGCCGCCTCAAGGCTCGAGATTAGTACGGCCCCTTTGAATTACCGAAATAAAGGTTTGCGATGAAGGTTAGAAGCATACATTATTTTCCACATCGCAGGCCCCAAACGGAACAATCCTTCCTTTGACGGCGCCTGATGCAGGAGAAGCGGCAGGAAGCGGGGAAGAAGCGAGATCAGTCTCTCCAAGCCAGTAGCACCAAGGGGGGATGTTGTTAATGTCTCCCGCTTTTGGTAGCATAGCAACATGAAGCAGCAGACAAAATGACAGGAGGAGCGAACCGTGAGAAAGATAGGTCTTGCAGCGTCGTTAGCATTCATACTGATCTTCACGACAGTGTCCTTCGTGCAGGCCCAGAGCGCCGAAGACCTCGTGAAAAATCAAAGCTCCGGGGTGACATACTACAACACATGGGTGGAGAATGGTGTAAGATGGACAAATAGGTTTTATATTCGCGGAGATGGAATTACATGGATGCAGACTATTGGTGATGAAACGAAGAATGCCTGGCCTCCCATCAAGGTAACCAATAAGTACAGGGAAGGGAATAAGGTAATTCTTGAAACTAACAATTTGGGGAAATTTGTTATCGATGGCGATATTATGGAGCATGGGGGAGTAGTCTTTACACGTGAGCGATAGGTCCTACGAAAGTCTGCACTCTTACCTCGCGAGCGGGGTCGAAATGGCCGTGCCTTTTCTCATTTACCAGCCTGACGATTACCATTTTAAGTCTTGTAGATTTCTATGAATTGAAGGTAGGAGGAAGTACGCAAGAACCGGATGAACCAGATCTTTATTCTTTACAATAGCCATCACGCGATCTCACAAACTCAAGAGTCAATAAAGATTTGACCCTCTTGCCCCCCACAAAAAATATCTTGACAAGTTTTTCTTACATTTCTACACTGCGAAAACAGAAGGAGGTTGACCGGGATGCTTGAAGGGTTTACCCCTTACAATCAAGAAGACGCGGAGAAATACGAAAGACTGAGATGGTGGCTGGGTATGACGTGGGGAGACGTCTTTGATAAAGCCACGGACCTGTACCCGGGCAAGATAGGTCTGGTGGACGATACAGGACGTTGGACCTACCGCGAGCTTCGTGACAGAGTGGACCGGCTCGCCCTGGGCCTTATGAAGCTCGGCGTTCGGAAAGGCGACTGCGTCTTGCTGCAGATTCCCAACTGGCACGAGTATATCCTTTCGTTTTTCGCCCTCCAGAAAGTCGGAGCTACAGCTGTTCTGCTTCTTCCCCGGCATAATCAAAGAGAAATCAATCATTTTGCGAACCTCACCAACGCGAAGGCATGGATACTGCCGACCCGGTACGGCAGGATCGATTATGAGCCGATAGTCGAAAGTGTACTGCCCCAGAGTCCCCATGTGAGGCTTCTGGTGACGGTGAGGGGCGAGTGGGCGGGAAAATCACAGAGCCTCGAGAGGTTGATCGACGAATCGGAACTCAATGAGGAGAACCTCCGGGCACTAAGAGAGAGGAGACCCGATCCTGACGACGTGGCTCAGATAATGCCCACCGGGGGCACCACGGGTATGCCGAAGGCAGCCCCGCGGACTCACAACAGCTACATGAACAATGTGGAATATCATGCCCGGGCTTGGGAGATCACCTCAGACGACACACTTCTGGTGGTCACCCCTGTCAGCCACGGAATGGGTATGCACTGGGGTATCGGCGCCGCCTTTTTCGACTTCGCAAGGCTGGTTCTGCTGGACTCCACCGACCCGGAGGTCATCTGTGAAACCATCCAGCGCGAGAAGGTGACAGCCATCCCCGCTGTGCCTGCCATCGTCACGAGGATTGTCAACCTTGAGAACCTCGCTCGGTACGACCTCAGTTCCCTCAAGAAGATATCCGTGGGGGGCGCGGCCAGTACGCCCGACGTCGTGAGAGCGGTCTGGAACAAGATTGGCTGCAAGTACTGTAACGGCCTGGGCTCGGTGGAGGGGACCTGCTCCGCCACAAGGACGGAAGATGACATTGAAACCATCTGCCACAGCGTAGGCAGACAGATCTGTCCCTACGACACATTGAAAATCGCAGACCCGGACGGCAACGAGCTTCCCCAAGGGATGGAAGGGGAGCTGGTGTCAAAGGGTCCCGGTGTCTTCACGGGTTATTTAAGGTCGGACAACGAGAGTATCTTCACCAAGGATGGGTACTTCAGAATAGGTGATCTCGCCCGGAAGGACGAAAGAGGATACATCTATATCACGGGAAGGATCAAGGACATCATCAACAGGGGGGGCGAGAAGATCAGCGCCGCGGAGATCGAAAACATGATCAGTGAACATGAGGCGGTGGAATCGGCGGCGGTGATAGGCATGCCTGACAAGTTGCTGGGAGAGCGCATTTGCGCTTATGTGAAGCCTGCCAAGGGCAAGGCTGTGACCTTGGAGGAGATCATCGCCTTCCTGAAGAGTAAAGGCGCCTCAGTGCTCCAGCTCCCCGAGCGGATTGAGTTTGTGGACAGCCTTCCGCTGACCAACGTAGGCAAGCTGGACAAGAAAGCCCTGCGCGAGGATATCAGGAAGAGGATAGGGTGGAAGGAATGAGGTCGCGCCGCGGGAACAGTATGGGAGGCAAGCGTTTTAGTCGACAGACTCACTCCTATTCCTGCTATCCAGCACCCGCCGTACTGTTTCCGCCAGCTTTTTCTTCAGAACAGGCTTCATCAGAAATTCCTTGATACCCGCCGCTTTTGCCTTCTCGGGAGAGACTGTTTCGGTGTATCCGGTAAAGAGTATTACGGGAAGGTCCTTTCTTACCGCCAACATCCTTTCTGCGAGCCTCATACCCGTAAGGTCCGGCATAACGTGATCGGTAATCACAAGGTCAAAGCTGTAAGGGTTGTCCTCGAATTTCTTCCATCCTTCAGGCCCGCTCAGGGCTGTCGTTGTTTCATAGTCGAGAAGTTTGAGGGTTTCCGACGCGGCCTCCGCAACAAAAGGCTCATCGTCCACCACAAGGACCCTCTCTTTACCGGTGGGAAGCGAAGCATCCTCACTTGGCTCTTCTTCGGCGGCTCCCCGGTATGCAGGAAGGAATATTCTGAAGGTCGATCCTTTACCCACCTTGCTCTCAACCTTAATTGCGCCCTCGTGACTCTTGACGATACCAAAGACGACCGCGAGACCCATCCCCGTTCCCTGGCCCTGCTCTTTCGTCGTAAAGAAGGGGTCAAACATTCTGTCACGGATTTTCTTAGGTATGCCGGTCCCGGTGTCCTCCACGGTCAGCACAACATACCGCCCGGGTTGCATGTCGTTATCGGCCGTCAGGTTTCCCTCCCCCAATGTCACATCGGAGAGGCCGATGAAAAGCGTACCTCCCTCTTCGCGCATTGCGTGTTCCGCATTGGATGATAGGTTCATGAGCACTTGCTGAATCTGCGAAGGATCGGCAAGGATCGCGTCTGAAGCCGTGTTCATCTCGAGTTCAATATTGACGGTGCTCGGCAGAGAACCCCGAAGAAGCTTGGCCGTTTCCCTAACAAGGGGGGTCAGCTTGAGGGGCTTTCTCCGCCGTTCGCTTTTCCTGCTGAACATGAGGATCTGCCTCACCAGGTCTCTCGCGCGCGTGGACGCCTTCACTATCTGCTCGATGTTGTGCCTGCCTCCGTTCGTCCCATCATGCATGTCGTCCAAGGCCAACTCCGCGTTTCCGAGAATGACGGCCAGCATATTGTTGAAGTCGTGGGCAATGCCTCCGGCAAGAGTCCCAACCGTTTCCATTTTCCGCTCTTGCGCGAGCTGTTCCTCCGCCTCCTGTCGTTGTTTCGTTTCTGAGACGAGCTTGTCGTACGCTTTCTGGAGTTCCTCGGTTCGTTCATGCACTCGCGACTCCAGCTCGTCACGGTGTTTTCTAAGTTCCTCCTCTGCCCGTTTGCGCTCCGTGATATCGATGTTGATCTCCATGATGGCTATCGGTGCGCTCGGCTCATTCCGCTGGAGTACCTGCCTGCTGAGGACAGTAACCTCGGACCCATCCTTCCTTGTATGGATGAGTTCCCCCTCCCAATGGCCAATGTCTGTCAGCACCGCCATATGCTCTTCGAAAGGTGCGGGAAACCGCGTCTTAAGAAAGAAGTGGGTGATATTGCCCTCGGCCTCCGCCTTTGTCCAGCCGTAGGTTTCCTCGGCTCCGCGATTCCAGTGGAGAATCCTGCTTTCCAGGTCTCTTACGATGATGGCCTCATGGGAAAGTTCGATCAAATCGGCCTGCCGCCGGAGGGCCTCTGTCCTCTCAATCACCCGTTGCTCAAGCTCGTCGCGGGATCGGCGAAGCTCCTTTTCCATCCGTTTGCGGTCGGTGATGTCCAGCCAGGTCGAGAGAATCACCTCTTCGCCCGCAATGACCAAGGTCTCTGCCGATGCCAGCACCACGAAAGGCTCGCCCGACCTCCTCAGAAGCGTCAGCTCCCGACCACGGAAGGGGCCTTTCTCGCGCAGCTCCTTGACGTAGCAAGCCCTGTCCTCCGGCGTCGGCCAGAGGTGCAGGCTCGTCGTAGAGTGCCCGATGACTTCGTCTCGGCGGTACCCCAATTTCGCTTGCCAAGTCTCGTTTACCTCCATAATCAGTCCGTCTTTGAGACCCGTTATGGAAATGGCGGCCGGGTTCATGTCAAAAGCCTTGGCGAGCTTTTCCTCGGAAAAGCGCAATGCCTCCTCGGCGCGCTTGCGCTCTGTGTTATCGAGCACGAACGCAACTCCTTCATCGGGAGGGCCGTCGAACATCGCCGCGGCGATTATGATAGGAACGCGTGTCCCGTCTTTGCGGACATATTCCTTTTCGAAGGGCTTGCTGCTCACCCCTGCCGTTCTGAGTTCTTCGATCGCCCGCTCATCTAGGTACCTGTATTCTGGTGGAGTCATCGCACCCCAATTGATGCTGCCCGTATTGAGGTCTTCACGGCTGTATCCAAATATGTCAAGAAACTTGTCGTTGGCGTCGATGATTCTGCCATCCATCGACCAGTAAATGACCCCGACCATGCCGGAATCGAGGAAACGGCGGAGACGCTGCTCGCTCTTGCGCAGAGCCGCCCCAGCGACCTTTCTGGCCATCTCTCTTTGAAGCAGAGCCTCTGCCATGTCATCGAATGCGTGAGCTAATTCTCCAAGTTCGCCGCCTTTCACGGCATAAGACACGTTAACGGTATCTGCACCCGCAGCCAGTTGAACGGCTGCCCCCTTCAGCACCATGATAGGGTTCACGATGATACGTTTCCCGAGAAACCAGGCCAGGAGCAGCCCGATAAGGAATAACGACACGAATGCCGAGAGGTTCCTGAAGATTGCGGCGTTTGCCTTCGAAGTGGCCGCGCTCAGCGGTACGCTTGCGCGGATGTAAATATAGGGTTTCGATTCGTGGGGCAGACGGATTTTTTTGTAGGCCCACAGGCGGAGCCTGCCGTCATTTTCGATATCTTCATCAGTTCCTTCATCAGGCCCCTCCGTCATTTTTGTGAAGAGTGCTTGACTGTCAGGACCGCCCATAAGTTTTTGTGAGAAGGGATCGCTGAGATTCCTGATGAGAATGGTGCCCTGATGATCGAGCACGCTGAACGATGAAGTGGGCGGGAGGTTGAGTCTTTCAAAGATATGCTGACTGTAATCCAGGTCAAGGACAATCCCTATTATGGCTACTACCTCGTTAGCGGTGTTCTTCACGGGGTATCCAAAGTTCATAACAGCCTTTTTTGCTATCCGGCCAACGGAGTATTCACCGGAAGAAAACACCCCGGTACGGATCGCCTCTCGAACAAATCTCCGGTCGGCCACCGACACATTCCCCTCAAGGGGGATTGCCGATGCCCAGACAAAACCCGATTTGTCGCAGATGGCGATATTGGCATATTGAGGGTTCTTTTTTAAAAGCTCGAAAAAAAGGCGGTTGGCGGTAGCGGGGTTTCGGGACTGTATCGCGGGGAGCAAAGAAAGTGCGGCCCCCAGTTGTTCCGCGCCCGCAACTATGGCCTGCTGCTGACCCGCAATGTCGTTGACGAACCTAAAGCACTCGGCCTTGGCGTTAGCTATTGCTTCGCGACGCTCGGCTATTCCCGAGTAAACAATCAGGCTTATGGACGGGACCGCCAACAGAGCGATCAAAATCATTAAATGTGCGCGTATGGACCAAGAGAGAAATCTTTTTATCATTCCCTTATCTTCAATTATATGTGTGGTATCGCTATAGCCATACGTACTAAGACTAATAGCCTACAGGAGCAGGAAGCGCAAGTAAATACCCCCCTTGGCCAGGCCGTCCGGGCACTGATTAGGGGTAACAAGTGTAGCATGATCGCAAGGTCATGGAGGAAAACCAAGAACCACACTTTCGAGATGAAAGAGAGCATAACAGTGGAGGTGTCCCGAATCACAGTTTCAGGAATACACAGACTAACTTTAATGGCGTGACGCGCTTCCTGGTAATTTTGTGAACATCACCCGATGGCTCAGCGTGCCCCTCATACAGACAAGCCGCAAGGAGATAGGGGGGTACGTCGATTATCAAGAGAGCGACATCTTGTAAAATACTTGCGGTAACGGCTGCAAAGAATAGACTACCCACCAACTCCATAATCCCGTAACAATGGCTGAGGGTGTGGATATGATTCCCATAATCAGCATCCAGAGTGCCATTGGCTCGAACGGCGCCCATTGATGGCGAAATAGATTGAGGACCATGAAGATGGCCCCTCCGAACAAAAAGACCATCGGGAAATGCACAACAAGGGGATGGGGATGTCTGCGTAGGACTGGGTGGCGTTTGAGGAAAGTTTCCAGGAAGGTTGGAAGTGTACCTGATTTCATCAGAACGCCCAAGGCAAGCTACAGGGAGAATGCGTTGAGGGCAGAGAGATTTGGTTATCGATTCAACGTTTTCCCATCCAGCACGCTGCGTATCGTCCTGGCCAGTTCACTCCTGGTGAGCGGCTTCATGACGAAAGCCCTGATTCCTGCTGCCCCAGCGGTATCTGCATCAACCAGGTGGCTGAAGCCGGTACTGAGGATGACGGGTATGTCGTCCCTTACCGACAGAAGTTGTTGCGACAGCTCTAGGCCGGTCATCTCCGGCATAGTCTGGTCGGTAACCACAAGGTCGAACCGGGCCGGATCTTTTTGGAAGAGGGTAAGGGCCTCGCTGCTGCTCGTGGCAACCGTGACCGTGTACCCGAGACCCTCCAGCATACGCTTTCCCATCTCCACGAGCATCTCCTCGTCATCGACAAAGAGGATGCGCTCGCTGCCCCTGGGGACAGTCAGCTCGGCACCCCTCTCTTCCACAGGCCTATCGTGAAGCCTTGGAAAATAGACCCTGAACGTGGTGCCCTCCCCGGGCCTGCTCTCGACCGTGATGGCGCCATCGCAGCTTCGGACTATGCCGTGGACCACCGAGAGACCGAGACCGGTGCCCCGGCCGAGCCCCTTGGTCGTAAAGAACGGCTCGAATATGCGGTCAAGGATTTCTGGCGGTATGCCTCTGCCTGTATCGCTGACCGAGAGCCTCATGTGAGGTCCGGGCCTTATATCGAGGATATCGGCATCCGGCGAGATCTCGAAATCGCTCAATTCGATCCCCAGGGTCCCTTTTTGTTCCTCCATCGCGTCTACCGCATTGGCACAAAGATTCATGAGGACCTGCTGTACCTGCCCGGGATCGCAATAGATCGATCCCGATTCGCTCTTGATCTCGACCCTGATGTCTATCGTGGCGGGTATCGATGCCCGCAACAGGTTCATCGCCTCCTCTATCGCACTGCTCAGGCGCAGAGGTTTGCGTCCTTGCTCGCTTTTGCGGGCGAAGGCAAGCAACTGTTTGACGAGGTCCCTGCCCCGGAGACTCGCCTGGAGCACACGCCCCAGGTGGTGACGGTCGAGGCTCCCAACGGCTGTGTCACCCAACATCAGTTCGGTGAAACCGATGATTGCGGCGAGGATGTTATTGAAATCATGGGCGACCCCGCCGGCAAACGTCCCTATAGCCTCCATTCTCTGGGCATGGCGGAGCTGTCCCTCGGCCTTAAGCCGCTCCATCGCCTCTTTCTGCAGGGCTTCATGGGCCTTCTTTAGCTCAGCCGTCCTCTCCTCTACCCGCTGTTCCAGCCCGTCATAGGCCTGCCTGAGACGCTCCTCGGAATCCTTCAACTGCTGCTGAGACTTCTTCCGTTCAACGGCGTAGAGCATCGAGCGGTAGAGCAGATCGGGATCGAAGCGTCCCTTCACCAGGTAATCCTGGGCGCCCATGGATATGGCCTGTGCGGCGAGCTCCTCATCGGCGGTCACGGTCAGAACAACAACGGGCAATGGCGGTCCCTCATCCAGGATGCGCCGGAGGGTTTCAAGGCCGCTGCTGTCAGGCAGGCCGAGGTCTAAAAGGACCATCTCGAATGCGCCCTCCCGCAACAGTTTTAACGCCGAAGACAGGCGGTCGGATGTTGCGACGACGCAGTCGCCCTCTTTGGTCTCCACCATCTCCCGGATGAGTTCGGCGTCGGCCGGATCGTCCTCGATGAGGAGTATTTTGGGGCAGAAGGTTTTCATTCACGGCTCCTTTTCAAATCAAAAACATCGTCAGGCATGCTTCGGCGGCAGCTTGACGATGAGGAACCAGAAATCCTCTATCGCGTGCATCACCTTCACGAATTGCTGAAAATCAAAGGGTTTAGAAATATAGGCATTGGCGTGCAATTCATATGATTTTATCACATCCTCTTCCGATTTCGAGCTGGTAAGGACGACAACCGGGATCGATTTCAGATCGGGATCGGACTTGATCTCGCGAAGTACCTCCCTCCCGCTTTTCCTGGGGAGATTCAGATCGAGCAATATGAGGTCGGGCCGGGGAGCGTCCGCATGATTACCCTGCCTCCTGACGAACTCCATTGCCTGTTCGCCGTCTGAAACGACATGCAATCTGTTCCGTATCCTGCTGTCATCGAGAGTTTCCTCGACGAGCATCACGTCGCCCGGATTATCCTCAACCAACAGGATATCCACGGGTCTACCGACCTCTTGTGTCATTATCCTCTCCTGTCGTAGCAAGGGTAAAGAAAAACGTCGTTCCCTCTCCGGGCGCTGATTCGAGCCAGATGCGTCCGCCATGACGTTCGACGATTCTTTTGCAGATGGCCAGTCCTATCCCCGTGCCCGGGTATTCCGCGTGGGTGTGGAGGCGCTGGAAGATCTGGAAAATCCGATCGAAATATTTCGCCTCCATCCCTATACCGTTGTCACGCACGGAGAAGGCCCACTGTTTTCGGGCTTTTTTTGCGGAGACATGCACCAGGGGCGGCGTATCGGGCTTTCTGAATTTTATGGCATTGCCGATCAGGTTCTGGAAGAGCTGCGCAAGCTGGGCCTCATCACCTCTCACCGTGGGGAGCGGGTCCTTCGTGACCACGGCATGATTTTCCTTGATTACCGCCGAGAGGTTTACTACCACGTGCGTGAAAACCAGGTTGGTGTCAACGGGGTCGAAGGGAGCGCCCCGGGTGGTGACGCGCGAATACGCGAGCAGGGCCTCGATGAGGTTTTGCATGCGGAGGGCGCCATCCACCGCAAAGTAGATGTATTTGTCTGCCTTCTCATCCAGCCTCCCTTTGTACTTTTGCTCCAGGAGCTGCACGTAGCTCGCGATCATCCGCAAAGGCTCCTGCAGATCATGGGAGGCGATATAGGCGAACTGCTCAAGCTCTTTATTCGAGCGCTGGAGCTCTGAGAGGAGTCTCGCCATATCCTCTTCGGTCTTTCTGCGCTCGGTGATGTCGATGTTGACGCCGACCAGCCGCCTGGGTTTGCCGTCACCGTTTTTGAAGACCACACCCCGCGCCGCAAGCCAGCGAAGGGTGCCGTTCGGCCAGACTGCGCGAAACTCGGTTTCGAAGACGCCTTGCTGTATGGCGTTCCGCATTGCCTCTTCGGCTTCGGGACGATCCTCGGGATGCACCAGCGTAACCCACTCTGCGTAAGTCTTGCCGAAGCCGCCGGGCTGCAGACCATACAGCGCTTCCATCTCCGGCGTCCAGCGCATCACATCGGTCTGGATGTCCCACTCGTACGTGCCGATGCGCGCCACTTCCTGAGCCAAACGCAGTTTTTGTCCCTCTGCGGCTTCCCGCTCTGCCCGCTTGCGGTCGGTGATGTCTCTGATTGCCGCTATAACGAGTAATCCCCCTTCCGCCTCCAACGGGCTCAAGCTGATGTCAGCAGGGAATTCGGCGCCGTCTTTTCTGAGGCCATAGATTTGCAATCGGGTTCCCATGGGACGGGTACGGGGATCGGAAAAGTAGCTTGCCACGTTGTTGCGGTGCCTGCCGCGAAACCTTTCCGGGATCAAAACATGAAGGTCCTTCCCGACCAATTCTTCGTTGGAATATCCGAATAGTTTCTCCACCTGTTGGTTTGCGAGAACTATCCTGGCGTTTCTGCCGACAAAGAGCATGGCATCCGGCGTGGATTGAAGAAGCCTGTCATATTTTCTCTGGACGGACTGCATTTCCTGCCGGCATGAATCGAGTGACTGGAGTTCCTGTCGCATCTCTTTCAGCTCGTTCAAAAGCTGTTCTTTTGTCATCTCTTCGTGCATGATCTCTCCAGCGGCACTGACGAGGCCGTCTATAAGAAAAACATAATGCACGTATCGGATATTTGTTTATTGGATTATGCGAATTGCGGCTTGAACTCTGGTACTTTCGCTGCCACCTACTACTCCTCGCGCACAGGCTCGCCATGAAACGACCTGTTGTTCCTCGCGCCCGAGTTGTGGCGGCTTCACGCGTTTCGAAAAAGACTTACCGCCGCCACTTTTACGCCACTGGCGGCCTTGGCGATGAGCGCGGCGACAAGTTTGGGCTGCGACGCATAAATCGCATGGCTGCCCGTGAGCGTTGTCCGGATAAACGGTTTTTTAATCCCTCACTTTCAGTACTACCTTGCCTTTGGCCCGACCCGACTCGACCAGCTCATGTGCCTCCCTCGCTTTGTTAAGAGGCAGCACCGTTCCCACATTGAGCTTTAACTTTCCCGCATCTACCAGTTTGGCAATTTCGGAGAGCTGCTCCCCGTCTGATCGGACCGCGAAATCCCTTGTTTCGATGCCTCGGGATCTCGCCTGACCGGCAACATGGATACCCACGGTTGACACGAGAATTCCACCCTTTCGCAGGGCCTTCACGGAACGCTCCTGAATCTCCCCCCCGATGACATCGAGAATGAGGTCGAGCGGCGACAGTGCCTCTTCGAAGGGGGCTGCCTCGTAGTCCACCACCTCGTCCGCCCCGAGGGTCGATGCATACTCCCTGTCGGCACCCTTTATGGCGGCCGCAACCCACGCACCTTTCTGCTTCGCAAACTGTACTGCGAATCCGCCTACGCTGCCCGCCGCTCCATGGATCAAAACGCGCTGCCCGTGACGCGCTTCCTGGGTAATTTTGTGAACATGACCCGATGGTCCGCCTTCTTTTTGTTGACACGGTCGTCCGGGTGGGATAAAAGATATATACAAGCGAATTTGTGGGCGTTGGGTGGCTCCTTCGAGCCGAGAAGGGAAGCCGGTGCGATTCCGGCACGGACCCGCCGCTGTGAATGGGGACGAAACCCGAACATATGCCACTGGGTCGTAATGGCGAGAGACGAAACGACCCGGGAAGGCGCGGGGAGTAGGATGATCCATTAGTCAGAAGACCTGCCAAAGCCCCTGCGAACTTGGAGAGACGGCAAATCCCCAGGCTGACGATGTCGGTTTGGGGATTTTTTATTGGCCGGATTATCTGAAAGGAGCGTTACAGTGGGAAATGCGATTTCCATCAAAATCACTCCCGAGAACTGCCGGGGCTGCCGGCGCTGTCAGCTTGCCTGTTCCTCTCACGACGCCGGACCGCTCAACCCGCGCCTCGCCGGTATCCAGATATTGAGGCTCGATGACGAAAGCGGTGAATACCCGGTCATAAATATGGAATGCCTGGAGGCATTCTGCGGAAAGGCCGGTACGGGAAAGAACACCGAGCGGAAGCCTGCATGCGTGGCCGCCTGCCTGTTCGGTGCCCTGGAAATGAAGACCATGGAAAGGAAGGCTGACAATGAAGAGGAATAGAAAATGGTATGGCTGGACCGGCACCATACTCGAGGTCGACCTTACAAACGGATCGGTCGGGAAGATCGAGCTGCCCGAGGAGCTGGCCCACAAGTACCTGGGCCAGGCAGGGATCAATGCCCGCATGTTGTACGACCGCGTCTCCGCCGATACCGACCCCTTTAGCCCCGAGGCCCCTTTGGTCTTCGGCGTCGGCCCCCTCGGCGGTACCCTCGCGCCCTGCTCCGGCAGGCTTTCCGTCACGTTCAAGTCGCCCCTCACCGGGATCTTCGGCGATTCAAACTGCGGCGGGCACTGGGCGTCGGAGCTGAAGATGGCCGGATACGACCATATCGTCATCACGGGAAAGGCGAAGCATCCAGTCTATCTATGGATCGACAACGATAAGGTGCAGGTCCGGGATGCGCGCCCCATGTGGGGGAAGGACACATGGGAAACGGACGAGCTGGTGAGGCAGGACGTCAGCGAGAGGACGGCCCAGGTGGCGTGCATAGGGCCGGCCGGGGAGAACCTGGTGCGGTTCGCCGCGATCATCTGCAACCGGGCGCGGGCCGCCGCCCGTTGCGGGCCCGGCGCGGTCATGGGGTCGAAGAACCTGAAAGGCGTTGCCGTGCGGGGGGACCGGGGCATTCACGTGGCCGACAAATCGGCATTCCGCGAGGCGGTAGATGAGGCAGTGGCAGCCATCCTGTCCGATCCCCTTTACGAATCGGCCAAAACCTATGGAACGCTGGCCATCACTCCGCTGGCGCAGGCCCTCGGATTCCTGCCCACGCGTAATTTCCAGGAGTCCACTTTCGACGGCGCGGACAAGTTGTCGGGGGAAATCTTCATGCAGCGGTTCGCCACCAGGCACAAGGGGTGCTACAACTGCCCCGTGGCCTGCAGCAGGCTCTACAAGGTGAGCGAAGGAGCCTATGCAACCAGGGGGGAAGGCCCCGAGTATGAGACGGTCTCCGCCCTTGGGGCCAAGTGCGGCAACGACAACTTCGAGTCGATCCTCCATGCGAACACGCTCTGCAACCGACTGGGCATGGATACCATCTCCACGGGCAACGTGCTGGCCTGGGCGATGGAGTGCCATGAGAAGGGGGTCCTCGACCGGGCCGGCCTGGACGGGGTGGACCTGCGTTTCGGGAACGAGCGTGCCATGGTGGAGATGATCGGGAGGATCGCAGCCCGGGAAGGGATGGGCGACATCCTGGCGGAAGGGGCATTCAGAGCGGCACAAAAGCTCGGGGGCAGCGACTGGGTGGTGCACAGCAAAGGCATGGACTATCCGGCTGTCGACACGAGGGGCACAAAGGGCATGGCCCTCTCTTTTGCGGTTTCCCCGAGAGGCGGGGACCACTTGAAAGGCCTTTCCCTTTACGAGGTGGCGCCCGAAATTTATGCCCACGACATCAAGAAGGAAACAGGCATAGCCGTCACGCCACAGTACTGGCTGGAATACGAGACCAAGGCCCGCCTGATGTCCTGGCACGAGAACTGGCACTGCGTGGTCGATTCGCTCGGCCTTTGCAAGCTGGAGGGGATCGCCATCAAACCCCTCCTCCCCAGGCACTTTCAACGGATGCTGTCCGCGGCAACGGGATGGGATGTATCCGTCATAGAGCTTGAGCGCATCGGCGAAAGGATCTGGAACCTGGAGCGTCTGTTCAATGTAAGGGAAGGAATGGGCAGGCAGGACGACCTGCCGCCCCGCCGCCTGCTGGAAGAGCCGATAGCGACCGGGCCCGCTCGCGGAGAGCGGCTCGACAAAAAGAGCTACGAGCGGATGCTTACCGAGTATTACCGGCTGCGGGGATGGGACCCGGAGACGGGTATCCCGACGAGGGGAAAGCGCGAGGAGTTGGAATTAGCCTGAGGAGGACAGTCAACATACATATTAGCACCTCCTCTCGGTGCCCCTTGTTATCGTCAGGGGTGACATTTTCATATTGCAGTCAAGGGGTGACATAATTGTATTGCAGGGCACTTTTTGCTTTTTTCTTGACAAAATTTAGGGAGTCAGGCATACAGCTATCATACTTACCGGTGCTCTATTGAGCACACCAATCGACCGCGAGACATCCCCTGGCCCTTAGAAAGCCGGTTCTTGGTTCGGGCGGTTCTTGTTCGCTGCCGGAGGAGAATAGGTTACCCCGCAGTTCTTGCAGCCGAGGATAGGCATGGGTCATCGGGGTCCCGGAAACAAGTGAATTATGCTGAAAGGAGGCGATATGCGATTGGCACGTGTGAGGGTCGCTTTGGTGATCGCGATGGCTCTTCTCGTCGCGTATGGATGTGGGTCTGTTACCGTTGTCAAGATAGCTAATTTTCAAGGGTTCGATGCTGCGGCTGGAAGCACGAAGAATTGCAAGAGCCTGTGTCCGGTCAAAAACAGCTCATTGAGCGACCCGGCTAAGAAAAACCTATGCGAGGTATGCCTTGCCCGGGAATTCACAGGCACGAGAGCAGACGCGTACACCGGGAACATTTATGATACCTACAACGCGACTACGGGTCTTGACTTCGGGCTCATCGGGGTTGCCACGGCGACTGTGGCGGCTGCACTTTACAAAGCGAACCAGGGCACCATCATCGGTATACCACTGGGCGGGGCACTCCTCGGCGGTCTTCGCACCTACATCAACAACGGCGCGAAATATGATCTGTACGCGTCTGCCGTATCGGCGCTAAGCTGCATCCAGTATAAGTCGAACGCTTACAACACCAAGGCCGGCCATTACGACAACGCCGTGAGCGCCGAAACAGGTATCAACTCCGCGGTTAAAGGCATAAAGACGGCGCTCGAAAACAATAAGCTCTCCGGCCTCTCCGAAGCAGACTTAAAGTCCGCCGAAGAAACGGGCGAACAGGCACTGACCTCTGCAGATACCGCCGTCAGGTTGCACGAAGGGTTTGCAGAATACATCATCGACACAACCAAGGCGACCGAGAACAAGGTATTCACTCATCTGAAGGGCCTGCGTCCGAACATAGACCAGATCACAAGCGCCATCAAGGCACAACAGAAGACCCAGGCGGGTGCGGAAGAGACGGCTCGCGAAGCGGCTCAAAAGACACAGACTATTAAGTTGCTCGCAGCGAACGTGAGGGAGGCGCCGGAGAATAAGGACGCGGCAAAACTCAAGAAAGATATGGAAACCATCGCAGATAAGAACAAGGAAGTTGCCGGTTATCTGTCTGAGATCACCCAGCTCAGGGATGATGTTCAGGCGTGCATGACAGGGCTGTAGTTCCGTGTCTCTTAAGGACACCGTTCGAGGGGGCTGGCGAAAAAGCGTCCACTTTCGTCTACTTTCGTCAACCCCCCTTGCTTAAATCCTTGCTGCACAAGGGTTAGGGAGGTAATGCGCCGCGGCCGCTTCTTTTCTCTTACCTTCAGTCTTTCCGTCCATCCCGGCAAGGCCCTGCGGCGTATTCCCTTCGCCCCAACGCTCTTACACCTACCGCTCTCTCTGATAGTTTCTTTTCTTTTGAGTCTTTCGGCTCATCCCCGGCAAGATCCTCCGGAGTATTCCCTTCGCCCCAACGCTTCTCCCAGGCCCTGCCTCTTTTCAGTCTCTTCCCTTTTTCTCTTCTTGGTCTCTTGCTACTTACACCCACTGCTCTCTCTGCCAGTTTCTTTTCTTTTGAGTCTTTCCGTCCGTCCCGGCAAGGCCCTTCCGGAGTATTCCATTTGCGCCATTAATCTACACTCTCCCAGGGAAGGATCTTACAAGAGGATTCCATCAAGGCTTGGTGCTCCACTAGAGCGACCCGCATCGGAAGGGTAGAACTAAACGCGCCCGTTATCCGCAAGCCGCTTCCGCTTACGCTCCCGGCGGCTCCTGACCTCTA
>Ga0116123_1000314_pt1 | contig 36024 bp, 28 predicted proteins | sample June2015DPH_13_1_3_FD_89727 | JGI IMG/M metagenome (GOLD analysis project Ga0116123, IMG submission 89727) | Peatland microbial communities from SPRUCE experiment site at the Marcell Experimental Forest, Minnesota, USA - June2015DPH_13_100 | ecosystem: Environmental > Terrestrial > Soil >... | reverse complement strand
TGCTGGGCATCGTCTCGGACCTGGAGCTGAAAGAGGCCACGCCTTCCAAGGCCACCACCCTGGATATCCACGAGATGTACTATCTCCTGGATCGGATCAAGGTGAAGAGCCTGATGCCCAAACAGCTCTTCACCGTCGCTCCCGGGGAAACGGTGGAAAAAGCGGCCGCGGTCATGTTGAACCGGAATATCTCAGCCTTGCCGGTGGTGGACCACCAGGGAGCCCTGCAGGGGATCATCACCAAAGGCGACATCTTCCGGGCCTTTGTCTCCATTTCGGGCATCAACCAGGCCCCCCTGGCCATGGGCTTTGATCTGGAAGACCAGCCCGGCTCGGTTAAGGCGGTCACCGATCTGATTCAGGCCCACGGCGGCCGCATCGCCAGCATCTTGTCGAGCTATGGGGGGGCCCCCGAGAGCTTTCTGCGGGTCTACATCCGGGCCCGGGAGGTGCAGGATGAAGAAGCCCTCCGGAAGGACCTGGAAGGCAAAAATAGGATTCTCTACTTTATCCATGAAAAGCTGGATTGAGATGGGCAGGGAGAAGTCCCAGCGGGGCTGGCCGCCCGTTGGCCAGCTTTAAGATGGCTAAGGGGTAACACCTCAGGTGAGGGTAAAATACCGATCTTCAACGAGGATTCAACTATGACCGCCGAATCGGATGCCCTATCGTACCGCCGGCGCTATCGCGGCTTGATCGGCATCAAGAGCAAGATGCCCATCCGGGATACCTCGGTTCTGAGCCGCATCTACACCCCCGGGGTGGGGGCCATCTGCCGGGAGATTGACAAGAATCCCCTGGCCTCCTTCGAGTACACCTGCCGCGGCAATTCCATCGCCTTGATCACCGACGGCAGCCAGGTTTACGAATTCGGCAATATCGGAGCCCTGGCCGCCTTGCCCAAGTTGGAGGCCAAGTCGGTGCTCTTCAAGACCTTTGCCAACGTGGATGCGGTGCCCATTGCCCTGTTGACCCAGGATGCGGACGAAATCGTGGAAATCGTCCGGACCCTCACCCCGTCCTTCGGTGGCTTCTGCCTGGAGAGCATCGCCGCACCCAAGTGCTTCACCATCGAGAACCGCATCCGCAAGGCGGTGCGGGTGGCGGTGCTGCACCATGAAAACCATGCGGCAGGCATCATTGTGCTGGCGGCGGTGATTAACGCCCTGAAGGTGGTGGGCAAGAAACTCCAGGAGGCCCGCGTCGTCATCAGCGGCGCCGGGGCGGCGGGTATTGGGGCGGCCAAAGGATTGATCGTCGCCGGCAATAATAACATCGTCCTGTGCGATCGCCACGGGGCCCTGAACGTCCACCGGCTGTTGGGAATGAACTGGGCCAAATCGGAAATCGCCCGCCTGGTGTCCACCCAGGATGTCAAGGGCGACCTGGCCCAGGTCATCAAGGGCGCCGATGTCTTCATCGGCCTATCGGCCGGCGGGCTGGTCACCCGGGAGATGATTGCCAGCATGGCCCCGGACCCTATCGTCTTTGCCCTGGCCCTGCCCCAGCCGGAGATTGCGGAGGCGGAGGCCAAGGCGGGCGGCGCCGCGGTGACAGCCACCGGCCTGGCCACCAGCGAGAACCAGATCCGCTCGTCTCTGGTGACCCCGGGATTTTTCCGGGGGTGCCTGGACGTGGGGGCCAATCGAGTCACCATCGACATGTATCTGGCCGCGGCCCGGGCCCTGGCGGGCATGATCCCGGAGGAGAAATTATCCCCCAATAATATCATTCCCCGGCAGATGGACTGGCGTATTTCTCCGGTGATCGCCAAGGCGGTGGCCCAGACGGCCCAGGAGAACGGGACCGCCTCCATGGGGCCGGAAAAGGTGAGTCCCGAGCGGGTCTATGAGCGCACCGAGCGCTATATCTACGAAGGGGAGCTGGCCTGGCTGCCCGCCGAAGGCCAGGATTACGGAAAATTGGGCACCAACGAGGATGCCTTGGAGCTGCACCGCCGTTATCAAGGGTGCGTGGAGATCTATACCATGGTGCCCATCAAGGACGAAGTCATTTACAACCGCCTGTATGCCCCGGCGGCGGTGGCGGAGGTTTGCCAGAAGATCCTGCATGAACCCATGGCCGCCTATGACTTCACTTGCAAGAACAACCTGGTGGCCATCGTCACCGACGGCAGCGCGGTGTTGGGTCTGGGAAATATCGGCCCCCGGGCCGCCCTGCCGGTGATGGAAGGGAAGGCCGTCCTCTTTAAAACCTTCGGCGGCGTGGAAGCCTTTCCCATCTGCATCAGCACCCAGGAGAGCGAACAGGTCATCCGGCTGGTGGAAAATATCTCACCGGCCTTTGGCGGCATTAACCTGGAGGACATCTCCTCCCCCCGTTGTTTCGAAATCGAGCAAAGGTTGCGGGAAAGGTTGGATATTCCAGTCTTTCACGATGATCAGCACGGCACCGCGGTGGTGATCCTGGCCGCGATGATCAACGCCCTGAAGCTCGTGGATCGGAAACTGGAAGAGGTGCGGATGGTCTTCAACGGCGCTGGAGCAGCGGCCATATCCACGGTTAAGCTCCTGATTGAGGCCGGTGCTAAGAATATCATGGTTTGTGACACCAAAGGCGCGGTTTACAAAGGACGTCCCAAGGGCATGAATTTCATTAAAAATGAACTGGCGGAAATCACTAACCCTGATAAGCAAAAAGGAAGTCTCGCCGAGGTCTTGAGAGGAGCAGAAGTCTTTATCGGACTTTCCGGGCCGAATGTGCTCACTCAAGAGATGGTAAAATCCATGGCGTCGGATCCCATTGTCTTCGCCATGGCCAATCCTGATCCAGAAATTTATCCAGAGGAAGCCAGGATGGCTGGGGCAGCGGTAGTAGCCACCGGCAGGTCGGACTTTCCCAACCAGGTGAACAATTGCATGGCCTTTCCCGGCATCTTCCGGGGAGCCCTGGACATCCGGGCCAGGTCCATCAATGATGCCATGAATATTGCGGCGGCGCACGCGATCGCACGCCTGGTAGGCGATCAATTGAGCCCCGGCTACATCCTGCCGGCAGCCATGGATTTCCGGGTGCCGCCGGCGGTGGCGGAAGCCGTGGCCCGGGCCGCCATGGAAACCGGTACGGCTCGCATCGACCTGCCGCCGGAAAGGGTGGCCCGCCATACCCGGGAGTTCATTTATGACGAGAGGCTGTCCTTAATCTGATTTGCTGCTCGCGAGAGATCTCTGCAAAAGCCAGCTCAGAAGGGCGCGTTTTACGCGCCTTTTTGGTGCTCGCAGCCGCACCCTGCCGGTAATCGGGGTGAACCCTGACCTGCTACCCCAGATGTTACCCCAATGATTATTCTATAAAAATCACTGATGTCCAAGGCGAAATTTCAAGCCCCGGGCCTTGCGAAAGTTCGGGAGCATTATATTGAAGAGAAAATGCCTGATCCGGTCCATAATTTCTTCCGGGAGCGCCAGAACTAGGGGGGGAACGACATTCTGGTTGATTAAGATCATCAAGATATGAATGGTAAAATTTCCTTAAAATAGGTAAAATCCGGGCCAAAATCGCGTTGCTGTGAAAAAATAAACGGTTTTCAGGACGTGGATCATGGGCATGGGCATGGGCATCCCGCTGGCTAGGATCAACATCAGGCGACTCCTTATGGGGTTGGGCCTGCTGGTGGTTCTATTGCTGGCGGCGGCCTTTGTGTTGGGTCTGCTGTCCTTGAAGCGCACCGGCGAGATTGTTTCTGAAGATTTTCAGCAACAACAACTGATCCTGGCCAAAACCACCGCTCGCCAGATCGAAGATGGCCTGGAGTTTTTGCGGATGGAGCTCAAGATCCTCGACTATTCCCCGGCCATTCAATACCTGGAGAAAGTGGCCTGGGCCAACCGCATGCAGGTCAGTTTCAACGACCTCTCCAAATTGGGGGTAACCGCCATTGAGCGGATCGATATTGCGGGCGCCAATGGCGGCCACACCTATATCCTGGACGCCGCCGGCCCCCGGGTTATAGATTATAAAGTTAATCAATCCTCCGCGGAGGTGGCCTGGGCTAAAGACCCGGCCAATCGCGGCCGCATTCGCCAGGGACCTGTGGAACTGGAATCGCGTGGGGGCCATAAGGCGCCCTTCTTCGACCTGGCCATGCCGGTATATGAGCAGAGCGTGGATGAATCGCACCCCAAGGCGACCGGCATTTGGGGTGGGGTGCTGTTGTTCAAAATAGATGCCAGCCAGTTTATCGGCCACTACTGCGCCGGGATTCGCTCCGGGCGCACCAGCTACTGCTGGGTGCTCAATAGCGATGGGGTATTTCTCTATCATCCCGAGCGGGAGTTTATCGGGGAAGACGCCTTTACCGCCCGCGGCCGGCGCAATCCGCTGATCAGTTTCACCAAGATCAACGAAATTCAGAAATCGAAAATGTTGGCCGGAGAGGAAGGGACTTCCCAATACACTTCAGGCTGGAACCGGGGTGTCATCGGGCAAATGGAAAAATTCGTGGCTTACAGCCATGTCAAGGTGAACCCGGATGGTTCCAGAATCTGGCCGGTGGCGGTGGTGGCGCCCACCGCTGAAGTCTACGGCACCATCCATTCCCTCTACATCCGGCAATTCCTAATCCAGGGGATTCTGATTTTCGCCCTGATTCTGGCGGCCTGTGCGGTAATCTACTATGAACTGCGCTGGTCGGTGGAACTGCAGCGGGAGGTGGACCGTACCACCGCGGATTTGCGCCGCAGCCGGGAGCAATACCAGTCGGTGGTGGAAAACGCCCGGGACTTCATTTTTTTGCTTGATGAAAACGGGAACTTTATCAGCGCCAATACCGCGACGGCCAGGGCTTTTGGATTTCCCGCGGTGGGGATTTCCGGCAAAAACCTGGAGAGGTTTTTTGCCCCGGAAGATGCTAAGGCCATGCTGATGCGGGTGCGGGACGTGGTGGACAGCCGAAAAAGCCTCGAAGTCAAATTCCAGGCGCATATTGGCGATCGAGTTTACTCACTTTCCACCCACTTTGTGCCCGTCTTCGGAGAGGATGGGGGGACGGTGGAATGGATCTTGGTGATGTCGCGGGATATCACCGAGAGCCAAAGGATGGAGGAACAACTGTTCCAGACCGAAAAGCTGGCTTCCCTGGGCACTCTTTCCGCGGGAGTGGCCCATGAGATTAATAATCCTTTGGCCGTCATCCTGGGGTTTACCGAAATTTTACTGGACCGCGTCCCTGAGGGCACCCAGGAATATGAGATTCTCAAGACGGTCGAACGCCAGGGCCTCAATTGCAAGCGCATCGTGGAGAACCTGATGGGGTTCGCCCGACAGCCGAGCCAGCCGGAAGCCTTTAGCGACCTCAATCATGACCTGCAAACCGTGCTTCTCCTGGTGCAGAGCACGCTCTTGACCAAAAAGATCGACCTGGAACTTAATCTGGCTTCCGATCTGCCACAGGTGAGGGGAGGCGCGGGCGAACTACAGCAGGTCTTTCTCAATCTCATCACCAATGCCGTGGCGGCCATGCCGGAGGGCGGCACGCTTACGGTAGCCAGCCGTCGAGATGCCCGCGAGAATTTGGTGGAAGCCATCATTGCCGATACCGGCATGGGCATTCCCAAGGAGAACGCGGACCGTATCTTCGACCCCTTCTTCACTACTAAAAAAGTGGGTGAGGGCACGGGACTCGGCCTCTTTGTCAGCTATGCCATTGTGGAGAAGTTAGGCGGCCATATCAGATTCGAAACCAAGACCGCCGAGGAAGATTCCACCGCCAGCGGCACCACTTTCTTTGTCACCTTACAACCTGAATTCCCGGAAACTACCTGAACAAGACCCTTAAGTTGGCATCATCCATGAAGAAAACGATTAAACTAATCCTCAGCTCTTTCCTCATATGCCTGGCAGCCTGGTATTTCTTGGGTCTGGCGGGGGGAGGCGTAGCCGATCCTGCTCCCGGCGTCCTGGCTCCTTCCCAGTCGGGCGACCCCTATGCCTTTCTATTCGAGGTGCTGGCCATCGTCCTCATCATCGCCTCCGTGGGCCATTATGTTGCAGCCAGGCTGAAGCAGTCTCCGGTGCTGGGGGAAATTGCGATGGGGATCATCGTAGGCACCCTGCTATACCAGCTCGGAATGCCTACCATGACCATTATTAGGCACTATGAACAGGTGCATCAGGTTTCGAGTGCAGCTTTGAAAGCAAATGTCTGTTTTAGTGATGCTATCCATACGGTTTTGAAAGAAGCCGGGCTACCTGAGAAGGATACCCAACAATTAGAGCAGGTGCTCCTCAGGGAGGATGTGGCCCAATCCTACCTTACGGTCAATGCCCTGCAACTGTTCTCGAGCCTGGGGATTGTGCTCCTCATCTTCCTGGTGGGGCTGGAATGCAATGTGAAGGACATGCTGGCCGTAGGGTGGTGGGCCCTGGGGGTGGCGCTCATCGGCATGGTGGGAATTTTCCTTTTAAGTTATCTGGCCCTGAGCATTTTCTTCCTTAAAGATGGCAATCCCCTTATCCCGGTATTTCTGGCCGCGGCCCTTACCGCTACCAGTATCAGCATCACCGCCCGGGTCTTTCAGGACCTGAAATGGATGCGTAAAAGGGAAGCCAAGGTGGTCCTGGGTGCCGCGGTCATGGATGATGTGCTGGGGCTCATCCTCCTGGCGGTGGTGACTGGGGTGGCCATCAGGGGCGCGGTGGACCTCTCCATCGTGGCCGAGATCTTTTTAAAAGCCGCAATATTTTTAGCGGGCGTGCTCCTTTTGGGCGCCATTCTTGTACCTCGTTTGGTAACACTCTTCGCCACCCTTTCCCGGGGAAATGTCAGGGTCATCTTTCCCTTTGCCCTGCTCATGCTTCTGGCCTGGTTGGCCGACCGGTTGGGCTTGGCCACCATCATCGGCGCATTCGCTGCCGGGTTAATCATCGAAGAGGATTATTTCCCCGGAGGAGGTCGAGGCCGGACGGTGGAATCAATTATTGCTCCCATCCAGTCGCTCTTCGCGCCCATCTTTTTTGTTCTCATCGGCCTCCGGGTGGACATCACCGCTTTGGCCGATGCGCAGGTCCTCCTCATGAGCCTAGTGCTGGTGGGAATCATTGTCATCTGCAAGCTGATCTCGGCCCTGCCGGTGAAACCAGGGGACAACCGTCTGGTAGTGGCCGCGGGCATGCTCCCCCGAGGAGAGGTGTCCCTCATCTTCGCCAGCCTGGGCAAGTCCCTGGGCTTGCTCAACGACAACCTGTTTGCCGTAATCATCATTGTCATGTTGCTCACCACCTGCATCACCCCGCCGCTCTTGAAATGGGCCATTGAGCGGGAGGAATTGTCGGAATCTGTCCGGGTCTAACCCACCCACCAGTGGGCAAAAAATTTGAGGAAAGACCATCATCCCCTGACCCTGCTGAACAGGCGGGCTACCACATCTCCTTTGTGGAGTATATGAAGGCCTGCTGGTGGCCCATGATGATCACCGTCACCATCTGCATGATCTACTTGTTGATTGCCTATTAAAACCGGGCTAGAAATATTTCCCACCCAGACGCCCCTCTAGAAAGCTTAGGCTTAATTTCGTTGCACCCGGAGTTAGCTGCGGCCGCGGGGCTCATGATAACCGAGGGAAATTTGAATGGAAAGATTCTCCGAATAACCTTTTTCCTTAATCGCCTGGAATACTTTGTTCTCCCATCTCGCGATCCGACAAATCATAGAGAAACTGCAATATTTATTGTCAAATATTACAATAAGTTATGTGGCTTGGTAACCATTTTTTTAAGTAACTTTAGCAAAATTTACGATTGTCAGGCGATCTGGCCCCGACGCGGTGTTGCCGGCGGCGGGATAAAATGGTTTTGAAATAACCGGCAAGAGGACCGGCTCAGTAACGACAAGATGGTGGTGGTCCCGGGAGCCGGTTGCGGGCGGATCTGGTTCCCCTGGTACCCAACCTTTTGAGATAATTAAGGAAACCCACCATTGTCCCTGCTAGCGGTTACAACAATAGGGGCAATAAAATCCTGGCCTGGCCATTGCGTCCGCAGCCAAAATTCAGATTGAAATATTGTAGTTTTAAATACCTCTTCAATTTTTCCGGTTGCATCTGGAAAAATTACTTGACAAAAGATATTTGACATTATAATGATGCAAATATTCTCATAGAGTTGCAGGTGGTTAACCTAATATTTGAATAAGATTAAGGAGTGGGGGATGAAGACAATGGCAGCCAGGTGTGGGTGCTTGCTGACCTTGTGGGTGCTGCTGTGGGGATTAGGGGGGAGCAGCGCCGCCGGGGCGGACCTAACCGAAATGATGAAGAATCAGGAGATCACCCAGGTGTTGCACCTGCAGGTGGGGCAATCCAAGGTGCTGCGTTCGACCTACCCAATTACCCGCATCTCCGTGGCCGACCCGGAGATCGCCGACATCATCCTGATCTCCGAGAGGGAAGTTTACGTCAACGGCCTGTCCTCGGGGGTCACCAACCTGAGCATCTGGGGCAAAAACCGTTTCACTTCGGCCACCGTGACGGTGGAGGCGGACCTCACCCTCTTAAAAGAGAAGCTGCACCAGATTCTGCCCGGCCAGAAAATCTCGGTGCAGGCCGCGGGTGCCTCCGTGGTGCTCTCCGGGGAGGTGAGCGGGCCGCTGGCCCAGGACACCGCGCTCTCCCTGGCGGGCTCCTGGGGCGGGGGCAAGAGGGAGAATGTGGTGAACCTGCTCCACGTCGGGGGGGTGCAGCAGGTGATGGTGGAGGTGCGCCTGGCGGAGATCGATCGGACCATTCTGGATCGCATGGGGATCAACTGGACCGCCGTGGCGCGCCAGGGCAATATTTATGCGCAACAGATCAACGCCCTGGCGGCCATCCAGAGTTTGACCCGGGTTTTCCTCGGTGGCACTGGAACGGGATCCTCCGGCGGCGTGGGCACTACCTTTACACAAAGCCTCAGTACCAATCTCGAAGGCATTGTGGGTTTTAAGAACGCCGGGCTCATTTGGACCATGTTCTTTGACATTCTCAAGCAGAATAACCTGGGGCGGGTGCTGGCGGAGCCCAACCTGGTGACCACCAGCGGCCAGGAGGCCTCCTTCCTGGCCGGCGGCGAGTATCCCGTGCCGGTGCCCCAGAGCGGGGTGGGCGGCACCACCATCACCATTGATTACAAGAAGTACGGGGTGGGCTTGAACTTCACTCCCGTTGTGCTGGACGGCGACAAGATCGCCATGAGATTGGAACCTGAGGTTTCGGAGTTGGATCCCAGCACGACGGTGACCATCAGCGGTTTCACCATTGAGGGGTTGTTGGTGCGGCGCATGTCAACCCATCTGGAGGTCCTTGACGGCCAGACCATTGCCATGGCCGGACTGCTCAAAAATGAGGACCGCAACATCGTCAACAAGTTTCCCTGGGTGGGGGATGTCCCCATTTTGGGGAACCTGTTCCGTTCCAGCAGTTGGCAGAAGCAGATGACCGAACTGGTGGTGCTGGTGACCCCGCACCTGGTGAAGCCCGTGACCCCGGGCACCGCCCGGCTGTCCGATGACAAGTGGATAGACCCCAATGAATATGAGAAATATCTCCTGGGGTGGCAACAGGGGCGGCCGCCGAAGGAACAGCCGGCCCCGGTCCAGCAGCCGGCCCAACCGATGCCGGCGGGCTTTGGGGCTATAAAACCGTAATCGCGGGAAACGGTTAAAAGGTTAAAAGGCCGCTCAGCCTGTTAACCTTTTAACCATTCACTTTTCCCCCATCACATCTCAGGCAGAGGCTGAAAATGAAAAACGAGAGGCGAAGATTGAAAGCCGGAACCGGCCTCATCGGGCTGGCCCTGGTGCTGGTGTGGCTGACGGGTTGTACCAGCCCCGATGTCCTCGGAAAGGACTACGGCAATGCGGTGCAAAACAATCTGGCCCAGTCGGTGCTCAATCCCCAGGCCGGCCTGCTGGACACCCCGACGACGGGGCTAAACCCAAAGGCCGGAGTTATTGAAACGGAGCAATATGACAAGAGCTTTTCGGGCGAGAAGAAGCAGGCGCAGGCACCTCAGGGGATAATCTCTAGCTGGTAGCCGCGCCGCCGCCGCCGCAGGGAGTAACAAGGGGATAGCAATCATGTGGGCAGCAGGGCTCGACCAATTATGGCAAGGGGACAGAGGGCCCCGGCGGCGGCAGCTACCGCCCCAGGGTCCTTCCAGGGCAGCCGCCAGTAGACCCGCCTCTGTCCGGCAGCGCTGGCTGGCATGGTCGCTGGCCATGGCGGCGCTGACGGGGGCGCTGTTGGGGGTGGGTTGCAACGCCTCTTGGTTGTCCAATAATAGGACGGCCCGGGGAGTAGCCTTGCCAGCCGCGATGGACTCCGCCCGGTTGTTGTATAATGCCCATTATTACCAGTTAATGGGGAGGCCGGAGATCGCCTTAAAGGAATTGCAGCAGGCCCACGAGGTGGATCCCGCTAATCTCAAGGTGGTGGATGCCCTGGCCCAGATGTACCAGGAGCAGGGACAATTCCAACAGGCTCAGGAGCTATACCAGGAGACCCTGAAACGCTATGGCGAAAACCGGGCCTTGCACAACAATTGGTGCTTCTCCTATTATCTTCAGGGAGACTTGGGCAGGGCCGAATCCTGCCTCCAGGAGGCCCTGGCCCGTGATCCCGGCAATATGGCCGCCCGGAACAATTTAGGACTGTTATGGTGCCGCCAGGGCAAGCTGGCGGAAGCCAAACGGCTTTGGGAGGAAGCGGAAGGCGCCGCCCTCGCCCAAACCCGGATGAACCAGGCCCTGGCTTTCCTGGGAATGAGCGCCCCTGCCTATTATGCCAAGCTAGCGGAGCCAGGGCCAGGTGCGCCACTGGCTGATTCTTCAGCTAAACCACCGGCAGCGGCAGCGCCCCCCACCGTGAAGGCGGCGCCCGCGCCGCGGCCTTTGGCCGCGGCCCCCAAGGCCGAGGTGAACGAAGCCGCCAAACCAACGGAGCCAGGACTAGCTCTGCCGCAGCAACCAGCGGCCTCGCGGCAGCCGAAATCGGCGACCCCGGCCATTATTGCTTCCCAAGATGGATCTTTATTGGTGGCGGAGGGGCAGACCAGCGTCAAGGCTACGGCCGCGGCAGGGTTGGCAGAATCAGCCAAGGCGCCGGTCCCGCAGAAACCGGCGGCCCCGGTGCTAGTTACTGCCCAAGCCGGATCCCTGGCGGCGGAACCGCCCATCACTACCAAGGCGGCGACCCCGGCGACGCCTGCGGCTACCCGGCCAACGGCAGGGTTGACGGAAGCAGCCAAAGTGGCGCCACCGCCTGCCCCGCCAGTGGCAGCTTCCTCCGGCAAATCCGTGGCAGCCCAGGGAAAAACCCTGGTGACGGCGCCGGCCCCGCAGAAACCGGCGGCCCCGGTGCTAGTTACTACCCAAGCCGGATCCCTGGCGGCGGAACCGCCCATCACTGCCAAGGCGGCGACCCCGGCGGCGCCTGCGGCTACCCGGCCAACGGCAGGGTTGACGGAAGCAGCCAAAGTGGCGCCACCGCCTGCCCCGCCAGTGGCAGCTTCCTCCGGCAAATCCGTGGCAGTCCAGGGAAAAACCCTGGTGACGGCGCCGGCCCCGCAGAAACCGGCGGCCCCGGTGCTAGTTACTACCCAAGCCGGATTCCTGGCGGCGGAACCGCCCATCACTGCCAAGGCGGCGACCCCGGCGACGCCTGCGGCTACCCGGCCAACGGCAGGGTTGACGGAAGCAGCCAAAGTGGCGCCACCGCCTGCCCCGCCAGTGGCAGCTTCCTCCGGTAAATCCGTGGCAGCCCAGGGAGAAACCCTGGTGACGGCGCCGGCCCCGGCCAGGGCGTTGGCTGCCGCGGCGAGGGCTAAGGTGAAAAAGGCTGCCAAAGCGACCGCGCCCCGGACGATCCTGGCCGCCGCAGAGCGGGTGAAGACTGGCATCGAGATCCTGAACGGCAATGGCATCCGAGGCCTGGCTCGCTTAACCCAGACCGTGCTGTTCCAGGAAGTCTTCAACGTTGCCCGGATCGGCGACTACATCAATTTCGGAGCGGAATCCACGGTGATCTATTACCGCCCCGGGACGGAGCGGGTGGCCCGGGTCCTCCACTCCGAGATTTTCCCCGAGGCCCAGTTGGCGGAGTCCTCCAAGCTCAGAAAAGGAGTGGCCATCAAGATCTTGCTAGGCCGCGATCTCCTGGAGCAGCCCCAGATCATGGCCCGCTTAAGGGGGGAAGAGGCGGGCGCCTCCCCGCAGAAGCCACAACCCCGGCCGACCGCCTCGCTGATCCTGGCGGCCGCGGCCGCCTCCGGGGCCGCCCGCTCACCCCTTCAAGGGCCGCCGCCCGCCCCGGCGAAAACCCTGGTCCAACCCGGGGTTCCCCTGGCGACGCCGACCGCCGAAGAGCTGATAGCCAGCGTCATTGAGATCCGGAACGGCACCCGGGCCCGGATGCTGGCTCACCGGACCCGGGACCGGTTGTCCCAACAAGGGTTCCATGTCGGCATGATTGGCAACCATATCGATTTCGGGGCGGAAACCACGGTGATCTATTACCGCCCCGGGACGGAGAAGGTGGCCCAGGCCCTTGACTCCCAGATCTTCCCCGGGGCCCAATTGGTGGAGTCCCCCAAGCTCAGAAAAGGAGTGGCCATCAAGATCTTGCTAGGCCGCGATCTCCTGGCACAGCCCCAAACCATGGCGCGCTTAATCGAGAAAGGACATGAAGACCATTAAGCCCCTGGCAGGCATCGCCGGGCTTCTGGCCATGCTGATAGTTCTAACCGGTTGCACCCAGAAAGAACAGGCGACGGGTCCCTCCCCTCTGGAGAGCCTTGCCGCGAGCAGCTCTTCCAACGACACTCTCTGGAATAAAATGAAGGCGCGCTTCCGGGGGGATAATCAAGCCCTGCCGCAGGACCGGATAGAGGCCTTGGGGGACGCCGCCATACAGACCGGGGATTATGAATCCTCCCTCCTCGACTTTCTGTCAATTCTCAGGCAAAACCCCGAACGCTATGACCTGCACTACAAGGTCGCGGTCCTTTTCCTCCTCAACGGGCAGTGGCCGGCAGCCAAGCAGGAACTGGCCCTGGTTCTGGTGCACCGGCCGGAGATGCTCCAGGCCCACGAAGCCATGGGGCTGGTGCACCTGCAGGAAAAGAATTACCCCCTGGCCATCGATGAATTCCAGACGGTCCTGGCCCAGGATCCCCAGCGGGTCAATTCCCTGCACCTCCTGGGGTTGGCCTACCTGGAGAGTGGTCAGCCCGGCAAGGCGGTGGTCAAACTAAAGCGGGTCCTGGCGGTAGACCCCCGCCACGTTTCCAGCATCCCGGCCCTGGGCCAGGCCTACATCGATTTGAAGGATTATCGGCAGGCCATCGCCTGCCTGCAACAAGGGCTGGCCCAGGATCCGAAAAACGAAAAGCTCAATTATCAAATGGGGATGGCCCTGGCCGCGGAAAAGCGCTATAATGAGGCCATGGATGCCTTCATGAAGGCCGGGGATGAGGCCCAGGCCTACAACAACATCGGGGTCCACTATTTCGTGGCCGGTCAATATGAAGAAGCGGCCAAGTGCTTCCAACGGGCCATTGAACTACGGCCCTCTTTTTACGAGGAAGCCAAGACCAACTTGCAGCGGGCCTTGGAAAAGCTGCAGGAACTCCGGCAGGGCGACGGCTGAGCCCAGTCCGCTATCCCGAATACCCCCCAACCCCCAGGTTCTGGTTCAGAGAAGTGAGCCCGCCTTTTGACGGGCACTCGCAGCCAGGGTTACTGCAGAATCCGATCCATGATTTCCAAGGGCTTAAGGATGGCGATTTGCTTTTGCCAGATCCGGATGAGGCCCTCCTCCTAAGGGCCGGACCCTTATACCTGGGGGCCAGCCCCCAGACCCTCGGAGTTTATCGCCTTTAAGGCCAGGGAAGAGGCCCAAAAAGGAGAGGCGGAAACCCAGTGCTCCCGCCTCTTCCCCGGCCGCCTCCAGGGCGCTCGGGTCGCTCTACAGCATTGCCCCATCCTCCCAGGAGACAAATTCAGGATAGGCTAAAATTTCCTAAAAACCAACCGGACATTTGAATGTGCTATTGAATGTGCTATTGACCTGGTAAAAAAAAATCTATTTGCATTTTACGGGGGAGTGGAGTAACCTGCCGCAAACCTGAGGGTCTCCCTGACTCACGCTGAGCTGCTGACGAATCCGGCCGTTCCCTCGCATCTAGATACTTCGTACTCACCCGGGAGACCCTTAGGTCTTTTGGCGCTCCCGGGGCGGCCTCCCGGCGTAGACCCGGCAAACCAGCCGATCTATTGCCGCCAGGATTTAATCGGGCCCTGGGAAAGAGGTTCGCCAGGTTTGGTAGGCAAGTGGTACGCTTATCCCCGTCAACCTTCCCCAGCCGGGTAATCCCGAACGGAAACCTTGGAGCTCGCGTGACTTTGCCCCTGGGCGACCTTATGCTGCCCCAATAAGGGTGGATGTTCCATGACCGCGGCAATGGAGAAAATCCTCCTGGTTTCCCTGGTCACCGTAGCGCTCCTGGTGGCCCTGGTCTACTTTGTCGCCCTGGGCCCGCCGGCCCTCTACGCCAAGTCCGAAAGCCCGGAGTTCTGCGGCAGTTGTCATATCTTGCAGCCGGAATACGAGGCCTGGTTTCATTCGGGGGCGCACCGGGGCATCAAATGCATCGACTGTCATCTGCCCAACGACAACCTGGGCCAGCACTTGCTGGCCAAGACCAGCGAGGGCGTCAAAGATACCCTGGCCTTCCATACGGGCCTGTTCCCTGAAAAACTCAAGCTTTCCCAACACGGCGCCCAGGTGGTCCTGGATAATTGCCGCCGCTGTCATGCCGAGACGGTGGCCAGGATTAACGAAGACAGACGATGCTGGGAGTGCCACCGGCGCCTCTCCCATCGGCTCACCGGGGCCATAGAGACCAGACCTTGACCCAATAATTAACGGGGGGAAGAAGGCATGAAACTGATCACACGGCTAATGATGATCTGGGTGGTGGTCACCTTGGGGATGTTCTTATTCCTCGCCTGTCAGCCCCCCAAGGCCGAGCCGGTAAAAACCGCGACCATCCCCGACGGCGAGCACGATCCTGAGGTGTGGGGCAAGGCCTATCCCCTGGAATACGATTTCTGGCGGAAGACCAAAGACCCGAGCCTGCCGGGGTTGAGCAAATACAAGAAGGGATTCGACACCACCCTGGTAAAATATGACAGGTTGAGCGAGTATCCTTACATCGCCCTCTTGTTTAAGGGCTGGGGCTTCGGCGTGGAATACAACGAGCCCCGGGGCCACCACTACATGCTGATCGACCAACTGGCGATCGACCCTTCCCGCCTGAAGGCCGGCGGGGTCTGTCTCACCTGCAAAACCTCTTTCGCCCCCAAACTCAAGGAGGAGTTGGGGCCCCATTACTTCAAAGACCCTTATGTGGAAGTGCACGCCAAGATTCCCGAAAAGTTCCAGCGCCTGGGGGTGGTTTGCATAGACTGTCATGAGAATAAGACCATGGATTTGACCCTGTCCCGCTGGACCTTGAAAAAGGCCCTCCGGGACCTGGGCAAAGACCCCGATACCGCCAGCCGCCAGGAGAAGCGCAGCCTGGTGTGCGCCCAGTGCCACGTCTCCTATGTCGTCAAGAAGGATGCGGAGATGAAGTCCATCGACGTCTTCTTTCCCTGGCAGGGGAGCAAGATGGGGGATATCTCCATCGAAAATATCATTAAAGTGTACAACAGCGATCCCGCCAACCTGGAATGGAAACAGGAGGTGACCGGCTTCAAGCTGGCCTTCAGCCGGCATCCGGAGTTCGAATTATATAGCAAAAACAGCACCCACTGGAACGCCGGGGTCGCCTGCGCCGATTGCCACATGCCCTATACCCGGGTGGGGGCCAACAAGATTTCGGACCACAACGTGGGCTCTCCTTTAAAGAACGACATGAAGGACTGCCAGCAATGCCACAGTGAGAGCGCCCAGTGGCTTAAAGACCAGGTGATCGCCGTCCAGGAGCGCACCGTCTCCCTGTTGAACCGGGCGGGCTACGCCACCGCGGTGGCGGCCAAGCTCTTCGAGATGGCCCATAAGGCCCAGGGCGAAGGCAAGAACCTGGATAAGGCCCTCTACGACCCGGCCAAGGCCCTGTACCTGGAGGCCTTTTACCGGGTCAATTTTATCGGCGCCGAAAACTCCGTGGGCTTCCATAACCCCACTGAAGCCGGCCGCATTTGCGGGGACGCGGTGGCCATGGCGGGGAAAGCCGAGGCCTTGCTGCGCGAGGCCCTGGCCAAAGCCGGAGTGGAGACCCCGGCGGAGGTCAACCTGGAATTGGCCAAATATCTTAACATGCGGGGCCTCAAGAACCTCAATTTCCAGGCGCAGTTGGAATTCAAAGATCCTTACGGCATCCAGGAGATGTTGACCCCGGAGAAATCCCTGGGGAAATAAGCGCAGTGAGAGGTGGTCTAGCCGGCTCCGCGGCTCACACCACCGGGGCCCCCTGCGCCTAGCAATTTAACAGAAGCGCTATTGACTATAGACTCCACCGTTATCAAGTTTGTAGACATCTCATGAGGATTAAACCACGATTATGGTTCCTGAGCCTGAGCCTGCTCCTGAGCCTGAATCCGGGCCTCCAGGCAGCGTCCGGTCAGGAGGATCTCCTGCCCCAGGGCAAAGAAATCTTTGAAAATAGATGCGCCGAATGTCATCGGCTGAACGGCCAGGGGCTGCCAGGCACTTATCCGGCCTTGAATGGCGATCCTTTTGTCAACGGCGATCCGAGAGGGGTGATCGCCACGGTGCTGAACGGCCGCAAGGGCCAGTTGGGACAGATGCCTACCTGGAAGGACAGACTGAACGGTACGGAAATCGCCGCGGCGGTGACTTACATCCGCAACTCCTGGTCCAACAGGGCCCCGGGGGTTACCCCGGCCATGGTGGCCGAGATCAGGGGCAAGGACAAGTGAGGACCGCCGGCGATCACCCTGGCAGCACCTGGACTCCGCCCCTGGGGAGAGCCTGCCTCTGGTTGCTGGGGTTGGCGGTCTTGGCGGCGGCCGGCTGCGGCGTGCGGGAACTGGCCCGGGGAGAGATTCAGGCCCCCAAGGTCACCTTCCAGGGCCTCGCCGTCTATCAACCCACCTCGGACGGCTGGCCCCTGGCGGCCAACCTGCTCCTGGAAAATCCCAACCCCCAGTCCCTGAACCTGCTGGGCTACGATTATCAGTTATGGATCGAAGGCCGCAGCGTAGCCACGGGGTCTTCCCAGGAGGCGGTGAACCTCCCTGCCGGGGGGCAGACGGTGGCCCATTTCCCTATCCTGGTGAAGATAGACGCCTTGCTGGGCTTTTTGCCCATGTTGCTGCAAAATCCGCAGCAGAAAGTGCGCTACCAAATCTCCGGCAGTTTTCGCCTGGCCTCCGTCATGGGAGGCATAATCCCCGTACCTTTCCGGTTCCAAGGGGAGGCGGCGCCCCGGGAAGGCATGGAATTTCTCCGGCCCTATTTGCACTAGAGCTTCAGCCGGAAGGAACATTTCCTATAACAGAATCGGAAATTTTCCGCCTGGGATGGTAAAGATATTCCTTGAAAGCATCATTTCCCTTGCGGTATAAATAATTTGTGGAAATAAGGCCCCCTTTTTGGGAGAGCCTTTAACTCGTTTGGCGAGTAACCCGGACCGAGGAGGAGCTATGAGACGTTTGGGATTGGGTCTTATCTGTCTGGCAATCGCAGGCTTGCTCTGTGGCATGTTGATTCCGGCATGCCATGCCCCGGCTCCCCCAAAGGATAGGGTAATAATCGGGTTCACCGCCTCTCAGACCGGTAAGCTCAATGTGGAAGCCATCCGCCAGATCAACGGCTTAAACCTCTGGATCGAGCAGGTGAACAAAGAAGGCGGCATAAAGTTGGCGGACGGCAAGAAGATCAGGATCGAAGCCAAATTTTACGATGATGAGAGCAATAAGGACCGGGTGCAAGAGCTTTATACCCGCCTCATCAACAACGATAAGGCCGACTTCCTCATCAGTCCCTACAGCAGCGGCCTGGCGGATGCCGCCGCGGTGGTCGCCCAGCAGAATAAGCGCATCATGATCACTGCAGGCGCCTCCTCGGATTCCACCCATTTCAAAGGCTTCTCCCTGGTCTACATGACCTACACCCCTGCTTCCCGCTACCTGGCGGGGGCCGTCGACCTGTTGGCCAAGCTGGCCCCGGAGGCCAAGAAGATCGCCATCATTCATGAAAATGACAAATTCTCCACCGATTCGGTGAACGGCCTGCGGAAATACGCCGAAGGCAAAGGCTATCAAATAGTGATGTTTGAAGGCTATGACAGCGCCACCACCGATTTCGCCCCCTTCATCAACAAGATCCCCGCCGGGGTGGACGCAGTGATGGGCGGCGGCCACTTCTCTGATACCACCACCTTCACGCGGCAGCTCTATGAAAAGAAGGTCAAGACCAAGATGATCGCCCTGCTGGTGGCCCCGCCGGAGCCCAAGTTCGGCGAACTGGGCGAGGCCTGCATCGCGGTGGTGGGATCATCCCAGTGGGAACCGGTGGCCAAATACAGCCTGGAGGCGGCTAAGGCGGAAGGAGTGGAGTGGTTCGGCCCCACGGTGCCGGAATTTGTCCAGGCGTATAAGGCCAAGTACCATGAAGATCCCTCCTACCACAGCGCCGGGGGCTACGCCGCCGGCCTGATCTTGCAGAAGGCCATGGAAAACGCCGGCTCCACTGACACGGACAAGGTCAAGGCGGCCATCGATCAGGAAAACATGTTCACTTTTTACGGCCGCATTCAGTTTGACACCACCCCCAAGGCCCACGGCTTGCAGCTCGGCCACCAGATGATTATCATCCAGTGGCAGAAGGATGCCCAGGGCAAGCCGGAGAAAGTGGCGGTGTGGCCGCCGGCCGCCGCCAATAAGGAAGCCATCGTTTGTCCGGTGCATTAGCCTGGACTTGAAGGTCTGCTGAGAGGAGGGCATGGCAGGCCGTGTTCCCTCGCTTCTGGTGGAAGGGCGCCAAGGCGAGCGGCCCGCCGGAAAAGACGGGCCGGCATTTTCTGGGAAACCTTTCTGCGTTAGGCAAACTTGCTACAAGAGAATCGGAAATCGTCCGCTAGCAGCCGCCCGGCGGTCCGGATATCCTTTATCTAAAGGGATTATATACTTCATGCACACATTTGCTTTTAGTTCAAAGTTCAAGGTTCAATGTTAAATACGCCTATGTTCAACTTTGAACTTTGAACTTTGAACCTTGAACTAATCAGGAAAATGTGCGTTAAGTACATAGTTCCCTTATCTAAAGAGGGGACGGTTACCGGGAAAAGGCGAGCGGGCCCCTGACCTGCAACTGGCCTGGCCCTTCCCGGGATGAAGATTTTGTAGCTCCAGGAGCACCCCAGTGACCCAAATGCTGTCTTCGATAATCGACGGCCTGCTCATTGGCTTCGTGTACGGCGTGGCTGCCATGGGCCTGACCCTGATCTGGGGGGTGATGCGGGTCATCAACCTGAGCCACGGGGCCACCATGGCCCTGGGGATGTTCACCACCTACCTGTTGTTCTCCGATCTGGCGGTAAATCCTTACCTGGCCCTGGTGGCGGTGGTGGTCCTGTCCCTGCTCTTCGGCTTTTTGATCTACGGGGTGGCCCTGCAGCGGGTGATCCAGGCGGGTTATTTGTCCACCCTGCTGGCCACCTTCGCGGTGAATATGATCATCATCGGGGTGGGCACCGCGGTCTTCACCACCTCGCCTCGAAATATCGACTTTTCCGCGGGCTCCTTCACCATTGGCGGGATTATTTTGCAAGGCACCCGGCTGTTAGCGGCCCTGGCCGCAGTGGTGATCACCAGCGCCCTCTATCTCTTTCTCTATTTCACCCGGCCGGGGAAGTCCATCCGGGCCGTGTCCGACAACCAGGCAGCGGCGGAGCTGATGGGGATCTCCTCGTCCCAGGTCCTGGCCCTGAGCTTCGGCCTGGGGACCATGCTGGCCGCGGTGGCCGGGGGGCTTACCTCCACCTTCTTTCCCTTCACCATTTTGAGCGGTGCCAGCTACCAACTGAAGGCCTTCGTCATTTGCGTCCTGGGGGGTCTGGGCAACCCCCTGGGGGCCCTGCTGGGGGGGCTGTTTCTGGGAGGTCTGGAAGGAGTGGTCCCCATCTTTATGCCGGTGAGCTGGGTACCGGTGGTGGAGTTTGTTCTGTTTGTTCTGGTCCTGGTGGTCCGCCCCACCGGGCTGCTGGGGTCCAAATAGATGAACCTTTTCCGGCAATCCGGGTTCTGGCCCAGTTTCCTCCTGATATTCCTGGGCGGCCTGGCGGTCCTGGCCTTGCGCCAGGACACCCTGCGGGAGACGGCCTTCACGGTCCTGATGTTCATCGGCCTGGCCTCCAGCCTGAACATCCTCATGGGCTACACCGGCTACGTCAATTTCGGCCATATCGTCTTTTTCGGCCTGGGCGGCTATTTCGGCTTCTATCTGTTAAGCGAACTGGAATGGCCCCTTTACCTGGCCGCCCTGGGCGGCGGGGTCCTGGCCATGGTCATCGCCTTCATCATCGGCGCCGCGGTTCTGCGACTGCGGGGGGCCTACTTTGCCCTGGCCACCATCGGGATCAATGAAGCGGCCCGGGCCTTTGTCACCAATTTTGAGCCCTTCGGCGCCTCCACCGGCCTGTCCATCAATTTCTCGGCCTATGAACGCTACGGTGGCGCCAGCCAGGCCCTGTGGCTCACCTTCATCCTCCTGTGGCTGGTCACCCTGGCGGTGCTGGTGGTGAGTTACCTGGTGAAACGTTCCCGCTTCGGCCTGGGCCTCATCGCCATCCGGGAAGATGAGGACACCGCCATGGTCATGGGAGTCAAGGCTCCCCGGGACAAGACCAAGGCCTTTTTGATCTCCGCCTTTTTCCCCGGCCTCATCGGCACCCTCTATTTCTTTAAGAATGGCAACGTGGAGCCCGAAGACGCCTTCAGGTTTCAAATGTCCCTGGAGGTCCTGGTGATGGTGATGCTGGGAGGTATGGGCACGCTGCTGGGGCCGGTGCTGGGGGCCTTCGCCTATGAGCGGCTGCGGGGTTACCTCCTCACCAGCGTTATCTTTAAGAACCTGCATCTGGCCACCTCGGGCTTGATTCTCCTGCTCATCGTCCTCTTTGTCCCCGGGGGCGGGGTGGGCTGGCTTAGGAAGCACTTTCCGGGATTGCGGAGGTGGCTGGAATGATCCTCCAGGTTCAGGAAGTCTCCAAGAAATTTGGCGGCCTGCAGGCCCTGCTGGACGTGAGCTTTGAGCTGTCCGAGGGGCAGATCCTGGGGCTCATCGGCCCCAACGGCGCGGGCAAGACCACCCTGTTCAACGTGATCAACGGGGTCTATCCCCCCAGCAGCGGCCAGGTGATCTTCCGGGGGGAAAAGATTACCGGCCTGCCCTCCTACGAGGTGGCCCGGCGGGGTCTGGCCCGGGCCCACCAGGTGGTCCGCCCCCTGAACGATCTCACCGTCCTGGAAAATGTCATGGTGGGGGCCTGTTTCGGCCGGGAACGCCACTCCCTGGGCCGGGCCGCCTCCCTGGCGGAGCAGGCCCTGGCCCAGGTGGGCCTGGCGGACCGGACCCAGCGGTTGGCGGGCGGCCTCAACGTGGCGCAAAAGAAACGCCTGGAGCTGGCCCGGGCCCTGGCGGCCCGGCCTTATCTGCTGCTGTTGGACGAGGTCCTGGCCGGCCTCAACCCCTCGGAGATCGCCAACATGATGCAGACCATCCGGGAGATTCGGGGCCAGGGCTACTCCATCCTGATGATCGAGCACGTCATGCAGGCGGTGATGAGTATTTCGGACCAGATCATCGTCCTGGACTATGGGCGGCTCATCGCCAGGGGCAGCCCCGAGGAAGTGGCCGGCAGCCCCCAGGTCATCGAGGCTTACCTGGGGGATCCGGAAATGACGGCGCGGCTTCTGGCCGAGTGAGGCGGTTTTCGGTGGCAGTTGGTGTTTTTCAGTTAAAGGCAAAGGCTAAACTAACTACATGAATCTCTTAGAAGTCAAGGATATCACTTCGGGCTACGAAGGGGTCCAGATCCTCTGGGGGGTGAACCTGCGTCTGGAGCAGGGGAAGCTCACCACCCTGGTGGGCTCCAACGGGGTGGGCAAAACTACCCTGTTGAAAACCATGATGGGGCTCCTGCGCCCCTGGCAGGGCGCCGTCACCTTTGGCGGCCGGGATGTCAGCCAGTGGTCGGCCCACGCCCGGGCCAAGGCCGGCATGGTCCTGGTCCCGGAAGGGCGCCAGCTCTTCACGGAAATGACGATTATGGAAAACCTGGAGATGGGCGCTTTTTCCCGGCGGGCCCGGCCGTCCTTTCAGCAAAATCTGGAGAAGGTCTTCGAGCTTTTCCCCATCCTCAAAGAGCGGGCCCGGCAGAAGACCGGCACCCTGAGTGGCGGCGAGCAGCAGATGGTGGCGGTGGCCCGGGGTCTGATGGCCGAGCCGGAAATTCTGATGCTGGATGAGCTCTCTTTGGGCCTCTCCCCCTTGCTGGCCCTCACCCTGTTCGAATCCCTCACCCGCTTGAAGAAGACCGGGCTCACCATGCTCCTGGTGGAACAAAACGTCACCATGGCCCTGGCGGTGAGCGACTTCGCCTATGTCCTGGCTGAGGGCCGGGTGCACCTGGAAGGGGAGGCCCGGGCCCTCATGAAGAACGACGAGATCAGGCGCACCTACCTGGGGATTTAGTTGTAGGGGCGACCCGCTGGGTCGCCCAGTTTTTAGTTTTTAGTTTCGAGTCTTTTAAGCAGGGCGGTTCGTGAACCGCCCTTTTTTGTCACTAAACGCCAGGCCCCGAGGGGAGTGTGGCCCCGGGTTTCTTAAGACCCACCGGTGAGGTACCCGGGCTCTAAGGGTGACCCCGCAGCCCTGCAGTTTTACCGGGCGGAGATGGCGGGAGGGAGGCCATAATCCTGGCGGGCCAACCGGAACCGGCGATTCGCTCACCCCTGCAAGTTCTGGCGCTGCCGAATCTCGCTGATGGGCCACATTTCACCCGGTCGGAACTTATCGGGACCTGGAGAATTTAGGAGGTCTTATTATATACTCATGTCAGGAGAAAAAAACCTGTGTCCAACATCAGGTTGGGTCTCAGCGCCTGCCTCGGGGGAGAAAAGGTGCGCTACGACGGCGGGCACCGCTTAGAGCCCTTGATCCCCGGCAGCCTGGGGCAATACCTGGAGTTCACCCCGGTGTGCCCGGAAGTGGAGTGCGGTCTGGGGGTGCCCCGGGAGCCCATGCGCCTGGTGGGCCGGACCGACTCTCCTCCCCGTCTCCTCACGGTGCACAGCGGCCGGGACCTGACCCGGCGTCTGCTGGTCTGGGCCCGCCGGCGAGTTGGGGAGTTGGCCCGGGAGGACCTCTCCGGCTTCATCTTTAAGAGCGCCTCCCCCAGTTGCGGCCCGGCCCGGGTTAAGGTCCACAACGAGGGGGGGGCGCCGCCGGCCACCGGCCCGGGGCTCTTCGCCCGGGTCTTTATGGCCCATTTACCCCTGGTGCCGGTGGTGGACGAGGAGCAGTTGCACGACCCGGAACTTCGGGAGAACTTCATAGAACGTCTCTTTTTCCAGCGGCGCTGGCGGGAGTTTTTGGGGCAACGGCCGGATAAGGGACAACTGGCGGCCTTCCATGACCGGCACCGCCTCCAGATTCTGGCCCACAGCCCCGGGCATGGCCGCCGGCTGGAGCAGTTGCTGGCTTCGGAGACCTTGCCCCTGCCGGAGGCGCTCAGCGCCTACCAGACCCTGGCCCTGGCGGCGCTTAAGCTCCCGGCCACCTCCCGGAAAAACTTAAGGATCCTGGATCACCTGCTGGGCCGGCTCAAGCAAACGCTGAGCCGCCAGGAGCGGGAGGAATTGCGGCGGGCCGTGGACTCCTACCGCCGGGGAGAGACGCCCCTGATAGTGCCGGTTACCCTGATCAATCACTATGCCGATAAATATCGGCAGGGCTCCCTGCAAGAAAGCTACCTGCACCCCCACCCCCTGGAACTGAAGCTGCGATACCACGCCTGAGACTTTTTCGTTTTTTTGTTTTTTTGTTAGGGGGGCCGTAGGCGAGCGTCTCACTGACGCACCCCAAAGGCGACTAAGACGCGGCCTTTGAGCGGCTCACGGGGTGGCGTGTTTGATGAAAGCGCCCTGCTGATATTCCTCGAAGGCCAGGCGCAACTCTTCCCGGGTATTCATGACGATGGGGCCGTACCAGGCAATGGGCTCCCCGATGGGAAGGCCTGAGATGAGGAGGAAGCGAACCGGGCTGGCGGTCGCGGAGACCACCACCCCGTCGCCATCCCCATAAAGGACAATGGTCCTGTTGCCACAGACGCATCGGCGGTCGAAATCAAAATAGTTGGCCCCGATGACCTCGTGGGCGTAGGCGTCCCGCTCCGGGTCGAAGTAGCCTTCCCCCTCAATGACATAGGCAAAGGCCGTGTGGACGCGCTGGATGGGATGATGGAACTCGGCCCCGGCAGGGACCGACACATCGAGGTATTCCGGGTCGGTGACGATATCCCGGACGGGTCCCTCGGCTCCGTTAACCCGGCCGCAAATGATCTTTACCCGGACGCCTTGGGCAAGAGAGACCTCCGGAATCTGGAGGCGCTTCACGTCCCGATAGCGGGGCTCCATCATCTTGTGGGAGGCCGGGAGATTTGCCCAGAGTTGAAAACCGTACATGCGCCCCTGATCGTCGCCCCGGGGCATCTCCTGATGGATGATGCCGCTTCCGGCCGTCATCCACTGGACGTCTCCCGGGGTGATTACCCCCTGATTGCCCATGCTGTCGCCGTGTTTCACTTCCCCCGCCAGGACATAGGTGATGGTTTCCATCCCCCGGTGAGGATGCCAGGGGAAGCCCTTGAGATAGTCGGCGGGATCATCAGCGCGAAAATCGTCCAGGAGGAGGAAGGGGTCGAATTGGGGAACCTGGGAGTACCCGAAGGCCCGTCGCAGGCGGACCCCCGCCCCCTCCAGCGTGGGCTTGCTTTGCCAGACTTTTTTGATTTTTCTGATCTTGGTCATAATATCTCTCCCCTGCCGCCTGCCAGGACGCCGGCCGCGTCTGCCGCACCCAAAAAGGGGGGGAAGACGGCGGCCTGAGACCCATAAGGAGATCGGAGCGAACTATTGTTGTGCTTCGTAAATAGTATGGCCTTAAATCAAGTGAAAACCTAAGTTCCAAGGGTATTAAAGTCCCCCTTTCGAAACGGGAAGTTATATTTGACAAACCCATAAAGGGAATAGGATGTTTCTCAGGGACCTTTCAGAGAAAATTACTGAGTCTGAGCCTTGGGGGATCGTTTCTTTTTGATGATCTTGCTAAACGCCTCTTCAAATGCTTTTTTTGCATCAGGGTTCTCAATCCGCTTGGCAGCCTCGATAAACCGGGCATATTGCTCTTTGTCGTCTGTTTCAGATCGTTTTTTCCTGCCCATATAGACTCCCGCTATGGGCCTACAAAAGTCATAAGAAATTCACCAATGTGATTAAAACATTCACTTTCGATAGGCACAGGATTTCCTTTTTCACTCCATATTATTGCAGCAGAGGCCCACGGATTATTCTGGCAAGATGCAGCCACGAGGGCTGATAACCGCATTTTGGATTGTTGATTTTGTGTCCATGATTTTACCGCGCTAGTGCAATCACAAAAATTATCTAGACAGAGCCGCATTCTCGGGGTTTTTTTGAGTGCTGCTTCCAAGAGAAGGCCGTCTAAAGTGCCATTTTCTCCTTCTCTAGGTATTAGAAAAATCGCGACTCGAAAGGGGGCGCCTTCAACCGTGAAAGCTTTCGTCGGTGCCGGGAACTCAGCAGCTAACAGAGCTTTTTTCATGCTAGAGAAGCGTTGAGTTGGGTTAGTGTTCGCGTCTATCATAATAAGAATTCCGCGAAGGGTCTCTTTTCCCCTGGTAATACCTTGAATACCAAGCAAATAGTTTGGAATCGCATCCAAACCACTTCCCCCACCAAGCCCCTCCCTGCTTGGACACCCAACGTTACATGTGGTGATGCCTTTGTGTTCTAAAAGCGAACACACAAAACGCGCATCACTCATTCCCTCACAAACAATGAGAAAGGGACGCAAAATACCTCGACCATCTTTGGGTAGCAGATATTCAGCGGACATCGAAACCCTGCTCTATGGCGGCTTCGATAAATTTGGCCTCAATTGGCGTAATTTTAGATGAACCATCCTCCTTCTCAATCCGCAGCAAAAGAAAGTCTCCTTCATTGGCCTTGATTGTGTCCAAGGACCCGCGCAAGCATTCGAGGCTGTGTGTCGTAATGAATAGCTGTGTGTCGTAATGGTTAGCTAAATCGACCAATGTCTTCCAAACCATCGGATATTGTTCAAAATAGATTCCGTTCTCAATTTCATCAACAAGGACGGCGCCTCCCTTGTATTGGATGATACAGAGTATCATGGTAAACAATCTGCTTATTCCACCAGAGAGCAGCGAGAGTGGAATCTTTCGAGGAAGACTTGGTAGGTCTGCGTACACTATTCCCATTCCAGGTGCTGGAGTTTCTGATGTCACATCAGAAATAAAGGGAAAGTGTCTCCGAATGGCTTGTTTAACTTCCTCACTACGCTTTTCTATATCCAGTTGTGATAATATCGTGGCGTTTTCCCCAGGGCCGCCGAAGTAAAGAATGGAGATCAGTCCAGAAACGATTCCCATCGGCTTTCCTGGTTGAAAAAACAGTAGACCTTGGGGATTCAAAGTAACCAAGAGAGTATCCTTGCGACCTTGAAAATCGCTCCTGTCAAATGCCAATGGTATTATGGTAGTTGTCGGAGCGGAAGGAACCATTTGTGGAAGTTGAAACCCTACTTGCGGTTGTATCGTAGTAGCTTTCGATGGATCAAAATGGACGCGCACTTTGGAGATTCTATGCTGAGAATCCTCAATTGAAATTACTATCTCCCCCTGGCTTTCAAACAGATGAAAAAGATCGACCAAAGGCGACTGGAACTGTTCTTGAGTCGGATTTTGGGGGAGGAACATTGGCATGTTCCGTAGTTGATTGAGCCACGGCAATTTATCGGGTAGCCCATCAAGCCCGAGTTTAATTGATTCAAGGAGGACCGTCTTGCCGCTGGCATTCTTGCCTACGATGATGTTTACACGCCTCAATTTTTCTATGGAGACCGATTTGAAGCAGCGAAAATTTTCAATCCGTAGCTTCTCGATCATTAGATATCCCCTTTCTTCATAGGTTAAGGCGGCGCAATATTCCTGTTCGGTAGCTAAGGACATAATTGACCTCCCCTTCATCATGGTGTATATACTGACCATAGAGGAAGGCAAGCAATATGGGATAGGTTTGGACCGCAAGCCCGCCGCCAAAGCCAGCACACGGCCATTCTTATCCCCATTAAGCGAAGAATCCAGAAAGGATTCTACGTTAGTCACACGATTTTAACAAGAGGTGCTCTTCCCTTCCGGGTTAGCAATGAGTCGTTTGATAAGTGAGCCTCTTGCCCTTCACCCCTTGCAGTAGTTTTTTGGCGCGTTCAGGATCATCAATACCCTTGGCCATGCGCTTGTTATAGCGGAAATCAAACTCAGCCAGATAGCGGTGAAGGTGCTGTTTTTTGCAATGCTAGTGCATACCCTTCTTTATAACACGTTTGAAGATGGAAAAAAAGCCCTCTACGGTGTTGGTATGAATGGCCGGATCGGTAAGTGAGACGTACTCCCCGGTGCTTTTTCAAAGGGGGGTTAAAAAACTCTAGTTTGAAATGTCATAGCAATTATGAAGCATCACCCTGGTTCACCGCCCCCGCGGCTTTGGCCGCCAGTAACTGCCCCAGGCTGGCCAGGTGGCCCTTTTCTTCCTCGGCGATGGCCAGCAGGATGGTCTGGGCCAGTAGGTTGGCAGACCGCCGGGCCAGGCGCAGATAGAGGTCCAGGGCCTGGGTCTCCAGCATCATGGCCAGGTCCAGGACGTGGGGAGCCGTGTTCAGGAAGGCTTCGTTGGCCGCCAGGAACTCCTCAAAAGGGAAGCCGCCTTCCAGGGTGGCGGTGGTGGCCGCTTTCTCGTCCAGCTCCCGGCCACCGGGTTCCAGCCGCCCATAGACCTCCAGCAGCCTTTGCCGGTGGCTCACCTCCACCCGGGCCAGTGAGCCGAACAATTCCTGAAGTTCCCGATCCCGGGTGCGGTCCTTAAGGGTTTCATAAAACAGTTGCAGGGCCCTTTCCATGCCGGCGGCCAGGAGGGTGACCTCCGCCGGGCCTTCATCGCCCCGCACCAGGTCCAGGTTCAATTCCTGGGGGCCGGTGGCGGTTTGTCCCCGGTAGGCCTTGATCCCACCGACCAGGTTATAAACCTCCTTGAACCCGAGGCCGGACAACAGTTGGGCCGCCACCCGGCTGCGGCCGCCTATGGCGCAGTGGACGATGGTGGGCTTATCCGGGTCCAGGGTTTGATAGGCCCCGGGCAGCTCCGGCAAGGGCAGGAGTCGGGCCCCGGGGATATGGGCCCCCTGGTATTCCCCGGGTTGGCGCACGTCCAGGATGAGATAATCCCCTTCCCGGTGCCGGGCCATGTAGTCTTTGGCCTCCTCGGCGTTAAGTGATTCCACCGGCTGAAACAGTTTAGCGAGCCGGACCATGGTTCCTCCCCTCCCAAGTCAGGAAATCCCCTTCTCCCCCTCGAGGGGGAGAAGGGAGAAAAGCCCCCACTATTCCCTAGTGTTATAAACTCAAGTTTCGCACCAAGTAATTGTGTGGAACCTGAATTATAAACCTGTCATCCATGGCACTTTCCCCAAATGCTAGCGGCAGCTCCTATCCCTTGAGGGTTCAGCCGAAAAAACCAGGTGGTGGTGAGTTATTAATGGGAGCGGAAAAGAGATTACCCTTCACCTCAGCCTAACCCGACGCCATCCTGGCCTTCTTACTCGCAATATAGGGCCTGGCCTCCATGGGGTCAAGGGGAAGTGGGGGGTGATCCCGGCGGAGATGTCCGGTTCCATCGAAGTGAGGCTGAGCCGCATCTACGCCGGTGAGTCACTGACTTCTCTGAAAGGGCGCCGAGGCGGACTGAGCCGGGCTTGCTGCGGCAAGGGCCAGGGCGAAGGCTGCCTGTAGAGCCTCATGCCTATTTAACAAAAAATTACCTTTTCAATTTTTTAGATTTATGCTAACTATATCAACATTGTCTGGGTCCATGGAAACTTTGGGGGAATCCCTAAAACTTCTTTTGGACAGAGGTAGCCAAGGTTGCCCATTTAAATTTCAGTTAACCCTGGGCAGGGTGTTTCATGGAGCGGCGACTATTCCCCCGGGTCTATAAATCCTTGCAATTTGAATATCAGGCAAAATTGCAGGGTTCGGAAGATTCATTTTCAAACCAGGCCGTTATGAAAAACATCAGCATTGGTGGCCTGCATATGTCCGAGACCGCACCTGTACTGCAACCTGACGATATTGCAGACTTCATTTTCAAATTCCAGCCTGACCAGGCGAATCCCCTCATTCCCCACAAAATCAAGGCCAAAGGGAAAGTCAAGCGCATAGAGCAGCCGACTAAAGAATCCCCCAATTTTGGGGTAGCGCTGGAATTCCTTTCGGGGCCGGTTTTCGTCTACGCGGATTAACTCCTCAGGCCACCATTTCGGTTAAAGCCTCCCGGGCCGCTCACTGCCGGGGGACCGTCCTGCCAGCCATCCCGCGGCTAAATGGCCTCTTCCATGGGACGGGCTACCTGCCTTGAAGATTGGCGAAAACTTGGGTGGCCCGGATCTCCCGACCCACGGCAGTAACCCCCACGCCCAGGTGGGTGTAGTCGGCGCCCAGGATGTTTTCCCGGTGGCCAGAGCTGGACATCCAGGAATTCATAATGTGCCGGGCCAGGGCCTCGCGGTTGGCGGCAGACATGTTGGAGCCTTTCCAGATGTTTTCTCCCAGGCTGCCGATGGAGCCGGAGAAATAAGGGCTGAGCCTGTTCCTGACAGTCAGGCCTTCGGGATTGGTATGGCTGAAGAAGCCGCGCCGCAGCATGTCATCGCTATAGGCTTGGGCAACGGCTGAGAGCGTCCCTTCTTTGGCCAGGGGGGCGAGGCCGGATCTCCCGCGGATTTCATTGGTGAAGCGCCAGATCCATTCTTCCAGGTCTTGAAGGTGCGCCGGCGCCGGGGCCATGGCCCGGGGACCCCAGGATGACGGGGGCGGATACTGCTGCACGGGATATGGTTGACCCTGGTATGGCAGCAGCGGATATTGCTCACAGCCCAGGGGCGCCATCAGGGCGGTGAGCCAGGCGGCCCAGGCCATGGCCAGCATGACCAATGGTAATGATTTTCGCACCCTTACCACCTCAATTAACCTCGGGGCAGAGGGCAGGTTCAGGGGGCGGCGCCCCAACCCTCGCCCTTTGCCTGCCCTGCCCCTCTCATCTTCGCTTTCAGTCACCCGGTTGGGCTTGCTTATGGCCGACCGGGTTCATGACCAGGGCCCCCGTGATGCCAACCGCCGCCCTGGCCAGGATGATACCTGTTATAGAACTCCTCGCCATAATGATGGCCTACCTGGTGTTCGCGCCAATGCGGGTAGCGGTGCTCGAAATTTTCCCCGTAAGCCGGATGGGCGTGATACCACCCTTCCCATCGCGGACCATACCAGTGGCCGGGTCTGACGATATTTGTTTCGGGATAACCGTAATACGGGGCCCATCCATAGTGTGGGCCAAAAAAGTAATACAGGATGCCATTCAAGAACCAATCACCGTGGTAATAGACCCACGGGGTATTGGCGCCAACCCAAGGCGCCGCTACGGCATGCGGGGGCGGAGGCGGATAGACCTGCGCCTGGGAAAGTCCAGGCATCGCCCCCATCGTGCCGGCGCCCAGGGAGATTGCCAGGATTAACAGGATAATTAACTTTTTCATAAACGGCTCCTTTGGTTTTTGGGATCAGTCTCTGGCGTGGCCTTCAAATTTTCGGCCGGTCTCCTTCTCCGGCTATCATGACCGCTTGACCTGGTCAAAACCAGGCACGCCTTCCTCTTTTTATCTATTAGATAAATTTCGGCATAAATTGCTAGGCGCCTTGCGGACCCGGGGCTATTCGCGAAAAAAGCCCAGCATGGAGATAACCACCAACGCCAGGGCAAGGGAATATCAGTAGAGGAATGGCGCCCTTTTACGAAAGAAGCGCTGCATGAATCTTCGCCTCTCTGGTCATGGATTGGGAGCGGCAGCCTCGGGCTCTTCCTCGAAGCGGATCCGCGCCCCCAGGCCGACGGTCACCAGCATCTCGTTGGCGTGCCGGACCACCCGCCGCAGCCAGGAGGCGGCGGCTTGCAGACGGCAGTCCTGGGGGCATTCCCGGAGGACCAGGGCGGTGGCCTTCAGCTCAAAGGGGGCCAGGAGGTCTTCCGGCTGCAGGAGTTTTAGACAATCCCACCACACTATGTCCGGCGCCTCCAGCTCCGCACGGCGGGAGATGCCCCGCAGGCAGGCGAAGACCACCGGGCGGGGGCCCTGCAGCAGGATTTCCCCCAGGTGGCGCCGCAATGCCGCGGGCTTCAGGCGCCGGATATTGATGGCGTAGGCCGGACACTGGGAAGCGCAGAAGCCGCAGGCGATGCAGGTCCCTTCCGGAAAGACCGCCTGATTCTCCATATAGGGCACCCCAAAGGGGCAACAACGCACGCAGGTGAGGCAACGGATACATTTGCGGTCAATCACCTCCGCCCCCCGGCCGCAGTGAAGGCAGCGCCGGGCCTCGATCAGGGCCTCAGGCTCCTCATAGACCAGTTCGGCGCTGTCGAAATCCCGCAGGCGCTCGGCCACCGGGCGCTCTTTAAGGGGGCGGCCGGGGACCCGGCAAATCTTGGCGGCCTGCGCCGCGGGCAACTTGGAGACGGGGCGGGGACAGCCCTCGCTCACGGTCAGATGGCGGCCGGTGCGGAGAAAATGATCAATGGCCGCCGCGGCGCGGCGGCCGCTGGCCGCGGCGGCCACCGCCAGGGTCGGCCCGCTGAAGATCTCCCCGGCCAGAAAAACCCCTCCGGCAAAGACCTCGGGCCGCGTCGTCGCCATGGTTTGAGGGTTCGCCAGTAACCTCCCTCCCTCCTCCAGGTTTTCTTGACGGGCGGCGTCCAACTCCGCCTCCTGGCCGATGGCGAAGATCAGGGTGTCCGCGGCCAGGCGTTGCGTCTTGCACTCATCATATTTGGGAGCAAACCGCCCCGATTCATCGAACAGGGAAGTGCAGGCCATCAATTCCAGCCCCTGGACCCGGCCCCCCTCCGCCTGGACCACCTTGGGGGCCCACTGGTAAATGAGGTCGATGACTTCGTCCTTGGTGCGTTCGGTTTCCACCGGCGAGGCAAACAACTGGTTGGGAGCCTCCAGGCAGATCATCAAGACTTCCGGGACCGCCAGACGCTTCACCGCCCGGGCCGCGTCCATGGCCACGTTGCCGCAGCCCACGATCAAGACCCGCCTCCCCAGTGGCGGGATTTGTTCCTGGGCCACCTGGCGTAAGAAGGGGAGGGCCAGATAAACGCCGGCCGCGTCCATCCCGGGAACCGGCAGATCACGGGCTTGCTGTAAGCCGATGGCCAATAGCACCGCGGCAAAGCCCTGTTCTTTCAGATCCCGCAGGGAAAAATCCCGACCCCAACCCTGGCCGGTGCGAAACTGGGCTCCCAGGGCCTCCAATTCGTTCAGGTCCTCCCAGACCACCGCCCGGGGGAGCCGAAACTTGGGCACCGCGTGCATAGGCATGCCCCCCGGGTCCGAATCCCGCTCGAACAGGGTCACAGGATACCCCTGGAGCAGCAGCTCCCGGGCTGCCCCCAGGCCGGCGGGGCCGCTGCCCACAATGGCCACCCGCTGGGGCCGGTTCAGGGTGGCCCGGCGATAGTTGCGCCGCCGGTATTCCCGGGTATTGTCCATGACAAAGCGCTTCAGGGCGCGTATGGCCAGGGGGCCTTCCAGGTATTGCCGGCGGCAGGCGTCTTCACAAGGGTGGGCGCAGATATAGGCGCACACCGAAGCAATCACGTTGTTCGCCTTGATCGCTTCCATGGCCTCCTCATAGCGCCCCTGGAAAATGAGGCCCACGTAACGCCGGGCGTCGGTGCCCACCGGACAGGCGGCGGTGCACGGCGGCGGTGGCAAAATCCCTTCCTGGTCCGGAAACTGCGACATATTGTTCTCTTCCCCTGGCTTTGATGCGGCCGCGAACGATTGGGGTGACTGCGACGCCCTCAAGTCTAACTGGATTTGCGCTGGAAATGAGTGTATATAAGCATTATAGGAACGCCGGCCCCCCAATGCCAGCCTCCGGGGATATGGAGGATCTCCAGGAAAATCTGAAATATGACACTATCCGTGGAACTTGCGGAAACTATTCCAACCCGGTTTGCCCAACCCCGGCCTCTCCTTCGGCGGCAGCCCGGCCAGCTTACCCTCCGCCAAGGGACATTCCTGCCGGTCCGGGCCTTGCCTTCTGATCGATGATGTCTTAATATTTTGCTTAATCCTCTCGCCGCCATTGAGCCTTAACTTTGAACCTTGAACCTTGAACTAAAATCCCCGGGCGAATCGGCCCTCACGGAATTTTTTGTATTTTTTGCATTTTTTGTATTTATTGTAAAGGAGATCACCCATGTCCAGGATTTTACGCCTCAATATGGCCCGGCAGAGTTACCGCTGGCAAGAGGTTCCCCCGGCCTACGCCGGTTTGGGGGGGCGAGCCTTCACTTCCCGCCTCATCCGGGAGGAAGTGGACCCCACCTGTCACCCCCTGAGCGCCGCCAACAAGCTGGTGCTGGCCCCGGGGCTGCTCACCGGCACCTTTGCGGCCAACTCCGGGCGCCTCTCGGTGGGCGGCAAATCTCCCCTCACCGGCACCATCAAGGAGAGCAACGTCGGGGGGATCGTTTCCCAAAAGCTGGCCCGCCTGGACATCAAGGCGGTAGTGCTGGAGGGCAAACCCCGGCAGGGTGACGGCTGCTGCCTGGTGAAGATTTCCCCGGAGGGGGTGGAATTCTTCCCCGCTTCCGAGTACGAGGGTCTGGGAAACTACCGGACCATGGCCCTACTGCGGAAGCGCTTCGGCCGGGGCGTGGGGGTGATGAGCATCGGCCCGGCCGGGGAGAAATGCCTGACCGCGGCCAGCATCCAGGTCAGCGATCCCGCCGGCCGTCCCGGCCGGGCGGCAGGCCGGGGCGGCCTGGGGGCCTTGATGGGCTCCAAGAAGCTCAAGGCCCTGGTGGTGGACGATAAGGGCGCCCCGGCCAGCGTCCCCCTGGCCGACCCGGAGGGATTCAAGGCCGCCGCCCGCGCCTGGGCCCACCACCTGGTCTGCCATCCGGTGACCGGCCAGGCCCTGCCCGCATACGGCACCGCAGTCCTGATCAACATCGTCAACGAGGCCGGGGCCCTGCCCACCAAGAACTTCCGGGGCGGCCGCTTCCAATACGCCGAAGACATCAGCGGCGAGCGCATGGCCGAACTCATCAAGCAGCGGGGTGGCAAGACCAAGGAAGGCTGCCATCCCGGCTGCCTCATCCAGTGCTCCCAGTCCTACTACGACGCCAGGGGCAAATATCTCACCTCCGGCTTCGAATACGAGACCATTTGGGCCCTGGGGGCCAATACCCTGATCCGCCACCTGGATGAAATCGCCCAAATGGACCGCCTCTGCGATGACTTCGGCCTGGACACCATCGAAATGGGGGTTACCCTGGGAGTGCTGATGGAAGGGGGGGTCATCCCCTGGGGCAATGGCCCCGCGGCCATCAAGATGCTGAAAAAGGTGGGCAAAAACGACCCCTGGGGTTTGATCATCGGCAACGGCTCGGTCTTCACCGGCCGGGCCCTGGGGCTGGAGCGGGTCCCGGCGGTGAAGGGCCAGGCCCTGCCCGCCTATGACCCCCGGGCCGAAAAGGGGGTGGGCCTCACCTACGCCACCAGCCCCATGGGAGGCGACCACACCGCAGGCTACGCGGTGGCCGTCAATCTCCTGAAGTGCGGCGGCGGCGGTGACCCCCTAAAAAAGGAGGGCAACATCGAACTCTCCCGGAACCTGCAGATCGCCACCGCGGCCATCGACGCCACCGGCCTCTGTCTGTTCGTGGCCTTCCCGGTGCTGGACAACCCCGAGGCCCTGCAGTGCATCGTGGACCTGATCAATGCCCGCTACGGCCTGAGCCTCACCACCGCCGACGTGACGGCCCTGGGCCGCCAGATCCTCCACGACGAGCGCAGCTTCAACCGGGAGGCTGGCTTCACCCGGGCCCAGGACCGCCTGCCGGGCTTTTTTAAAGAGAATCTGAAACCACACAACGTCACCTGGGACTTCACGGACGAGGAAATCGACCAGGTGCTGGCAGATTTGTAGAAAGATGGTGGGGGGAGGGCCAGGGACCCTTACGAAAAAAACGAAAAATCCCTGCCCTCCCCAAACTCCCTCCCAACCCGGGTAAAAAGCCTGGGAGGCCTGGGCTAAGGCCACGGCTTCCCAGGCAAAACGTTCAGATAAGCATGCCCCTGCAAATCTTCCTCAACGCCACCCTGCGACCATATGTTTCCGGCTACGACCCGTATAACGGATTTTCATTGGAAGTCCCAGCGGGTACCACGGTGGCCCAGGTGATCGCCCGCCTGGGCCTGCCCGGCCCGGAAGTCACCCTGATCATGGTGGACGGCCGCCAGCAGGAGGCGGATTTTGTCTTGCAGGGGAAGGAACGACTGGGTCTGTTCCCGCCCATCGGCGGCGGCTGAGAATATCGCGGAAAAAAATTGTCTAGGCCAGGGGCGACCCAATCACAGGCTGGAAGCCTGTGCCACTGTCGCCCATTCTTATGCGGGTTGGGGGAGGGGTTTAGGGAGGAGGCAGGGCCCAGTGGCACAGGCGTCTCGCCTGTGGAAGCCCTGGCCCCCTCCCCAAGACCATCAGCCCAGCGGCAAGATCTCCAGGCGGCCGGTGTCGCCGTCGAAGTGGGCCAGGCGCCCCCGGTAGTTG
>Ga0116123_1000281_pt1 | contig 38246 bp, 42 predicted proteins | sample June2015DPH_13_1_3_FD_89727 | JGI IMG/M metagenome (GOLD analysis project Ga0116123, IMG submission 89727) | Peatland microbial communities from SPRUCE experiment site at the Marcell Experimental Forest, Minnesota, USA - June2015DPH_13_100 | ecosystem: Environmental > Terrestrial > Soil >... | reverse complement strand
TTCTGAATGCACGAACTTGAAGGGCCTGGCGGCTGCTCCCTGACGAAGGAACTCCTCGTACCCCTGACGGTAGAGGATGTTCTCGCTGTGGACGACAAAGCTGGAGTCGGTCAGCTGGACACATGGGATTGAGAAGACCGAGCCGATGGGACCAAGGCAGTAGAAGGCGACGAACATGCGGCGGCCTGCCATGATGCCACCAAGGAGAGACCGAACCTCCTTGATCCTCTCCAGCCTGTCCCCGGTTCGGATGCCCGGGCCTAGGCTTGCCCCTCCAGGGACCAGTACCAGAGTATGCTCGCGGTCCCTCCCCTGATCGTAATAGCTCTCGAAGTGGGCCGTATGACCCTCGACCTTGAGTCGAGACTCCTCCCCGTCGACGACAGCCGAGTTCCTGACAAACTGCAGGTCTTCGGGTGTGCTGGCGGAGACGTAGACGCTGGCTGGGTTGCAGAGCTCGACGTACTCTGAGACGAACTTCAGGACGGCGTCGCTGCGGATCGCCTCGAGACGGGCGAAGTCCCTGGGAGAAAGGCGGCCTTTGAGAAACCCCAACGCGCTGCTCTCGATGGCTGCCAAGAATTCCCCGAAGTTCGAATCGCCGTGGAGGCTATTTTAGGGTTCAGACTCATGATCACTCAGTCTGGCAATACATTACCAGGACCACAGGGCGCCAAGAATCCCGTCCACGGGAGGCTGCCGATAATCTGACGAAACATCCAGAACCAGAAACTGGAGCCTGGTCGCGGCACGCTTTTATACCGGAAACGGCTCCTGGGGTTTTGTACTTTTGGCCTTATCTGCGGGCATGGAAATGATCAGCGATGTGCTCCAGTTCATAGGCGTTTTCGTTTCGTTTTCGATTGCATACGTGGCCTATCACGGAGTCAGAAGGATTCACAGTTCGTCACTGCTCAGACTCACCGCTGCATTCGTTTTCCTTGGCTTCGGCTTCGCAGTGGAAGGGTTTGTGGGACTAAGCCAAGTCATATCTAACTTGCCGTTCTCGACGATGGCAGTGGTCGCAGGCCTCCTCTTCGAAACGACAGGGTACTTCTTCCTTGCATTCTCCCACGCGTTAGATGTTATGATGTCCAAGAGGATGGGTGTCGCGCTTCTGATCTTCCCTGTAATCAGCCTCTCGGGTGCGCAGCTGGTCGACATACTGAGCACCCTGTCGTTCTATTTCGTACTCTACGGGGTTGTCGAGACGGTTTATTCTTATGCGAGGACGAGAAAACCCGACACCCTGCTCATTGCGGTCGGACTGGCTATGATCAGCCTCGGGACCTTCGTCCAGTGGTTATCACTATTGTACCTAAACGTTGATGTTCTTTTACTCTTGCAGATTATTATGAAAGAGATCGGTTTGCTTATCCTGTTCACACCTGTCTTGAATTTCGCCGTTGGAAGAGTGAGGCTAGATGGTACAATATAGGACACAGGTAAGGATAATCGCTGATGTACTCAGCACCGCAAAAGACATGAACACAGAGGGCAACGGCGTGGGAGTCACTACTCTACTGCGTAAGGGAAACATGTCTTACTCCAGAATGTCCAAGCTTCTTTCGGAGCTGGTGGGCTCTGGTCTCCTAACGGAGCTAAACGGCGACAAGATCTCAAAGTACATGATCTCCGAGAAGGGCACTCAGTTCCTGACAGTCTACCGCCAGTTCGAGGACTTCGCCCAGTCCTTCGGGCTCAGACTCTGAGACCCCCAACAACTCTTCCACATACTCACATCCCCTGATCAGTTTATGCTCAGCCACTGTCGCCCCCGGATCTATTGTTGGAAGTTTTGCGCTGACAAGTCCGAGGCATGGCCTAGGATTCTTGGCTTGAACTCCTGAAGGAATGCTCCCAAGGCGGCGAGAACTGGGTCGTTGTCAGCCTTCTTGAGATTCACACTGAAATCCTGGTCTCTAATCTTCATTTTGATTTTAGGGTGGAAGAGTATCTTGGTGAATACGACGGTCTGATAGTGGATCTTTCCAGCGAGGTTGTCCGCGATTGTTTCATTCGTGCGTGGGAATTGGGTACTCAGAAGTGCAACGCCGTCCACCCAATTGACGCTGGGTTCGACATTGGTCGGAGAGGCGGACGTCTGCGTAACTATGTCTTGGAAGAACGTAGTCTGGTCTTGCTCTATTACTTCGTGGACAACCAACTCCGTTGTCGGCGCGTACGTGATTTTGATGAATTTCGTCCGAGGACCCTGGGGTTTGGTCTCATCCTCTGTGAAGGCCACTGGAGGGGTGATTAGGGTGGTTGCACCATCATAGATGAAAATGCAAGCCAGAACAAAGAAGACCGCAACGTAGAAGAAGAGAACGACAGCGGCAATTCCTATCTGATGAAAGGGAAAGCGGAAGACCCCTATCAGAAATGATATCACCAAGAGGCAGAATCCGATAGTCAGATCGAAGAAGTCCAACAGCCATCCACAGGAGCCTTCTCCGGCCGATTTATCGTTGTCGGAAGGCACTATTCCGTCCATTGTTTCCTTACCTTTCACGGGTTGCTCCGCTTATTCGAGCGCACGCCTGCAAAAATGTCGGGACGCGAGTGTGATTGCCTTGGAGAAGCCCGTTCACTCCAATGAGACAGTGAGCGGAGGGGAATTAGCAAGCCAAATCATCAAGGTCCAGGGGATACCAGATTCCATCAACCTTGTCAAGCAGCCCTCCCACAAGCGCGCGCAATAGCGCTCTCCAAGAGTTTGCGAAGTCGTTTGACGCCACGCCGCAACTCAGCGCTGGGGAGTCGGCCATAACAGCTCGTTTCAAGGCCAATTCGTGAGACTTGTTCAGACAGGAAGATCGTGCCGACGAAACCTTGTAGAACCTCTCACGCACACAAGACGCGACAACGACAGCTACTGAGGGCGATGCACAGCAGACGCGTTAGAACCGGAAATAATGACAACAACGAGATAAGGCGGCAACGGGACCAACACATGGAGAACATCCAGAATGGCTTCAGCGACGCTCGGAGCCGCGCTTCGTACGGACGAACTCACATCGCGTCAGGAATGCCGTAGATTCTTCGACATTTCGCAGAGCTTGACAACAAACCAAGACATCCTTCACTCGAAAATGACGACCCAGACCGCGATGTTCTGGACGTAACAACTTGACTGGCGACACAAGTGCCGACGCCACCAGTGACTACGTTGCCGACAAAGCTAATTCTCTCCATATGCTCGTACCACAATCATACATGACTTATCAAGAAGAACCTGAGGTGGCTATTCTCCCCGACCGTCGTCGTCGGCCTACAAGTCCTCGGCTCTCTTGATCTCTTGAATCTGGACCGACCTGTTGTCCTGTGCGTTCTTGTGTTCCTGTGACTCCGACGAATGGCCTGGGGTCCTTGGCTTGGACCCTTTAAGGAATGATGCCAGGCTGACGAGGTTCGGGTCATCGACAGCCTTCCTGAGTCTCACACTCGAATCTTTATCACCCAGCTTCACGCTGACTTCGCTGTGGAAAGGCATCCTGGTGAATACGACGGTCTGATAGTGGATCCTTCCAGCGAGATTGTCCGCGATTATCGCATTTGTGTGTGGGAATTGGGTGGTCAATAGGGCAAAACCATCCACCCAGTTTACGTTGGGTTGGATATAGATCGGAGAGGGCGGCATCTGCCTGATTATGTCTTGGAAGAATGTTGTCTGATCTTGCTCTATCACTTCGTGAACGACTAGCTCTGTTATGGGAGCGTATCTCACCTTGATGAATTTGGTCCGAGGACCCTGAGGTCCGGTCTCATCCTTTGAGACGACCACTCGAGGGGTGGTCAGGGTGGTCGCACCCTCATAGATGAAGATGCAAGCCAGAACAAAGAAGAGAACAGCAGCGCCAAGTTCTATTTGGTAGATACGCGGGCCGTAGAACCCGAACAGCAATGATATCACCAAGAGGCAAAATCCGATGATCAGATCGAAGAGGTCCAACAGCCATCCACAGGAGCCTTCTCCGGACGATTTATCATTGTCGGAGAAGAGGAAGCACCACGCATGGCTCGGCGTCTCCGCGACGAGCGTCGCTGAGACCCTGTTGTTTGATGCTAAGCAGGTACAGGCTGATTGTGTCTTTTGTGACGTGTCAGAAGGATTCGTTGACTCTTGCGCGATGGCGCGCGCAAAGCCTGGCATTGAGGTAGCGAAGGCTGGGACCTGTCTTGACACGATAGGCCTAAGGTGCCGCATCGGGTACGTCGAGATACTGACTTCGTTCATCAATCTCGCGCTGAGGTTGGGGGAGAGGGTGAGGGACGCGAGGAAGATAGCGGTAATGGTGCGGTCATCGCACGCAAGGCCGGGAGTAGAATCTGCCAAGGTCTAGCAATTAAATAGCAAGCTGCACTCTCGGTTGGGAACATGGCAATCCTGAGTTGCGTTAGAAGTTGTACCAGAGGTGAGGTCTGACACTTGAAGTACACTGCGAAGGCAGAAGCCATATCCAGGCTTGTGACCAATCTGCGTTCATCAGGATATACAGTGGTGGGCCCGAAGCTGATCGATGGCGCGGTCTGCCTCGCAGAAGTCAGCTCAGTCGATGAGCTAGCAAAAGGTGTTGTGGATGTTCAAGCTCCGGGGAGCTACAGGACAGTGATGTCAGGAAACCGTATCTTCTCAGCCGTGAATGGACCTTACTCCATCAAGACGTACCTGCATCCGGGCGCAGTCGGAACCGTCAGATTAGGAAGCGGAGGGAATCCATTCAACGCCGAACCAGCCTTCCACGTCGACAAAAGATACGCTTTCTTGGGATTGCGTCCCTGTGAACTTCAGGCTGTTCGGGTCCTAGACAGCGCCCTGATGGTGGATGGATTTGAGGACCCGGTCTACGTCGCCCTCCGGAAGAAATCGGTCTTGATAGCTGTCAATTGCGGGAGAGCGGGGGAGAACTGTTTCTGTGCTTCGATGGGGACTGGTCCAAAGGCCGAGGACGGCTTTGACCTGGCCATTACAGAGTTACCCGACAGGCTCCTTCTGGAGGTGGGCGAAGAGTGGATCCATTTGCTCGACGGCATTGAACTGAGTCCGGCAACTGCCGATGACATCCAGGCTGAGCAGCAGATGGTAAGCGAGGTAACCGCAAACATGCACAAGAGGATTGACAGGAAAGATCCGGCAGGACTCATGTATGCGGGACTCGAAAGCGCGGTATGGGATGAAGTCGCTGAGAGGTGCCTGAGCTGCGGCAACTGCACGATGGTCTGCCCCACCTGTTTCTGCAGCACCACAAGGGATGTCACGGACCTGAACAGCGGGAGCGTGACACGGGTCAGGCTGTGGGATTCCTGTCTCTCGAAGGAGTTCACCTATGCGGCCGGGGGTAACCCGCGGCGTGAAAGGAAAGCTCGGTACAGACAGTTCGTGATGCACAAGTTTTCTTACTGGCCTGACCAATTCAAGCATCTATACGGTTGTGTCGGCTGCGGAAGGTGCATCACATGGTGTCCCGTGGGAATCGACATTTCTGACACAGTAAACAGGGTGCTGAAAGAGCAAAACGAGGGGAGGTCAGTGCAGGAGGTGGCAAAGGTTGGCTGAAGCGGAGGCCCTGACATACACCAGAGCGGTCATCAAGGAGATTCACCTGGAGACTCCGGACACGTGGACCTTTTCATTCGAACTAGAGGACGGTCGGGGGCCTGCGGATTTTCTCCCAGGACAGTTCAACATGCTGTATGTCCATGGTGTCGGTGAGATTCCGATCTCCGTCGCTTCCTCCAAGAGCGAGAGGCGCCTGAAGCATACCATCAGGGCGGTGGGCGCGGTAACCAAGCTCTTTTCGAAGATGAACTTGGGAGATGTAGTGGGGTTAAGGGGCCCCTTCGGCACACACTGGCCACTAGACGGCTGCTACGGGAGGACGCTGTTCATTGTTGCCGGCGGATGTGGTCTGCCTCCACTCCGGCCCGTCATAGTTGACGCCATTGGCCAGCCGGAGAGATTCAAGGCAATCAAGATACTGTATGGCGCCAGAACACCCAAGGACCTGATCTACACGGCTGAATACATGGGTTGGGGTAAAGCCCGAGGAGCCAGAGTCTTCGTCAGCGTTGACAAGGGGGAGGATGATTGGCCCAAGTCACTCGAAAGGGAGGGCCAGCCAACGTGCATGACTGCCGTTGGGGTCGTGACGTCTCTCTTCAGACAGGTGGGCGACTTGCCTGGAGATGCCATGGCATTCGTGTGCGGTCCCGAGATCATGATGAAGTTCACTGTGCTTGAACTCCTGAAGCGGGGACTGCCCGAAAACAACATCATGATTTCGCTGGAACGCAACATGAACTGCGGTAGAGGAACTTGCGGTCACTGCCAGATGGGTCCATTGTTCATCTGTAGAGACGGACCCATCTTCACCTACTCCCAGGCCAAGTCGTACTTCGCCAAGGAGGGAGTTTGAGATTGACCAAGCCGAGGCTCGGTGTCTTCAAGTTCTCCTCGTGCGACGGCTGCCAGTTGTCGATTCTGGACTTGGAGGAGGAATTGCTGACACTAGTTGACAGCATCGACATCCGTGACTTCCTTGAAGCTTCTAGCGACTCGAAGGGAGGTCCGTACGACATTGCCTTGGTCGAAGGTTCCATCTCCACGCCCGAGGAAGTGAAGAGGATAAGGAAGATCAGGGAAGAGTCGAGAATACTCGTCACCATCGGTGCTTGCGCCACCGCAGGGGGGCTGCAGGCCCTGCGCAACTGGAACAGCTTGGACCGGTTCAAGGAGACAGTTTATCCCAGACCAGAGCTCCTGCAGTCTCTCGACAAGGCACTCTCAATCGCTGCTTACGTCTCGGTCGATTACGAACTGCGGGGATGCCCCATTAGTAAGGATCAGTTAGTCCAGCTATTCACTGCGACGCTGCATGGCACTAGGCCCCGGCTGCCGACTAACGCTGTCTGCTTTGAGTGCAAGCGGAGGGCGAACGTCTGCGTTGTGGTAGCGAGCGGGGTTCCCTGCCTGGGGCCAGTAACCATGGACGGCTGTGGGAGTATCTGTCCCTCCTACGGAAGAGGTTGCTACGGGTGCTTCGGTCCCGCCGACGTAGTCAACCTGAAGTCGTACGCGACCTGGCTCGAGACCCACGGCATTGCCCCATCAACGATTGACCTGCTAGTGCGAGGCATCAATTCGTATTCCAAGGAGTTCAGAGAGTGGCTAGAATCGCGATGAACAGGCGAATCGTCGTCGACACGGGTCCGCTGGCACGGGTAGAGGGAGAGGGTTCTCTCACCATCGAAGCAGAAGGGGAGAAAGTTCTGGCAGTTCGGTTGAACATCTTCGAGCCGCCTAGGTACTACGAGGCCTTCCTCAAGGGAAGGAAGGTGGAAGAGGTTGTCGACATGGTGTCAAGGATCTGTGGAATCTGCCCCGTAGCCTACCAAGTCAGCGCTCTAAATGCTCTGGAGGCACTCTTCGGGGTCGATGTCGACGAGGAAGTGCGGCGGGTGCGCCGGCTTCTCTATCTCGGTGAGTGGATCGAGAGCCATGCCCTTCACATCTTCATGTTGGCTACACCTGACTACCTGAAGGTGCCAGACGTCAGTGCGATAGCAAAGAACAGCGCCGATCTTGTTAGGAATGCCCTTGTCGTGAAGAAGTTGGGCAACAGGATGATGGCCACGATTGGTGGCAGGGAGGTGCATCCAGTCTCCTTGAAGCTTGGGGGCATCCACAAGGCTCCGTCAAAGGAGTCGCTGCAAGAGCTAAGTCTGAAGTTACAGAGCTCACTGGGGTTCGCCAAGGAGACCGTCAAGCTCGCAGCATCTTTCGAAAAACCCGCGCTGGAGAGAGACGTCGCATTCGTTTGTTTGAAGGATCCTGCCCGCTACGCAATTGACGAAGGTGACATTGTCTCGAATCGGGGCCTTCACATCCCTCCGTCTGGTTTTGAAGACAACTTCGCAGAGCACCAGGCGGACTATTCCAGCGCGCTTCGCTCGCTGACGAAGAGCGGTGACTCCTACATGGTAGGGCCGCTGGCGAGGACCAACCTGAACTACTCACGGCTCCATCCGACCGCTCTGGCATCAGCGGAAGAGGTCGGTTTCAGGCCACCGGTGACCAACCCATTTGAGAGCATTGTCGCGAGGGCCATCGAATTGGTCCACACCATCGAGGAGATTATGGTGGAAGTAAAGGAGTATGCCAAGCCAGTTCATCCTTCCGCCAAATACGAGTACTGCGCGGGCAGAGCTTTTGGAGTCAGCGAGGCACCTAGAGGAATTCTGTATCACAGATATGACGTCGACAGCAAGGGAAACATTACGGGGGCGAAGATAGTCCCGCCAACCGCCCAAAACCTGATTCGCATCGAAGAGGATGTCCGGCAACTGGCTCCAGTCATACTTGCGGCGCCTCCAGAGGAAGCAAGGAGGCTGAGCGAGATGGCTGTCAGAAACTATGACCCTTGTATCTCATGCGCGACCCACTTCCTCAAGCTTCAGATTAAGAGAGTGTAGACACTGCTCACTCTGCGGCCAAAGCCAAATGCTCTACCGGCCAACGACAGATGTCCGATGCGCAAGATCGCCATCATTGGATTGTTCTTGGACTCGTCTTATGATGCTCACGAACGCACGCGAGAAGTCAGCGCGTCGACTCAAGGCACGACCAAGCTCCTGGGCACTCACCATTGGTTCTAGGGGGATTTCGGCTATGATCCTTGACTTGAGCCTCTGCTCCAGCACCCCACTGTCAAGCCTCCCGAAGGGAAACGTCTTGGTCTTGCCGTTCTTCATGTAGGCCATGTTCAGAGCAACCCCGGTGACCGGGATATTTTCAGTTTCTGAGAGCCGTCTCAAGCGTGAGACTACGGCCACGGCAGCCGGGGATGGAGTAGTGACTAAAATGAGAGTGGACTTCCGACCAAACAGACCGAAAGCAGACAGCAGCTCGTCTCCCATACTGGGGGGAAGGTCGACGACAAGGTAGTCGAGTTCGCCCCAGTTCGTCAGGCCAAACAGCAGAGTTATCAGATTCTGCTTCTCGCTTCCTCTCATCGGGACAGGATTGCTACCGGTGAACAGGCCAATTGACATCACTTTCAGGCCGTCGCTGCTCTTCGGTTCTAAGCCCTCCTTGCTGCTCTTCACCGGTGGACCCACACCCAGATATTCAGGGACGCTCGCGCCGTGAATGTCAAGGTCCAGCAAGCCGGTGCGGTACCCTCGCTGGGATAGAGAAATGGCCAGACCGCATGCCACCACGCTCTTTCCTACTCCTCCCTTCCCGCTACCGACCATGACGACCCTTCCGATGCTGCTCAGTCTGTCCCTGGCTCCTGCGACCTCGATGGGACGATCCTCTCTCATCGTCTAGACTCCATGACAAGTTTGGTGAGCTGGACTTCCTTACCATCCTCGGCTGAGACGTCTGAGCTCCCACACTTCGGACAGTGAACGAAGGCCGGGTACAGGTACGGAAGGAAGTGAAGGGGCAACTCCTTGCTGTCAGGTTCCCTGATGAGAAGCCCGTCAGGAACGGTCGCGAGCTGCTTCTTCGCCTCAGCCATGTCCCATTCATGACTGCATTTTCTGCACGAGAAAGAGGCCTTCTTGAGATGAACGTGCACGTGAGCACCCCCAAGGACTGGGCCGGTCACAAGTAGCTTGAGACCAAACAGCAGCGTCTTCCTGTCCAGCTGCATCAGTTCGCCTACGTCGAGGTGTATCTCCAAGACTCTCTTCGCTTCCCTTCTGTCAGCCTCAGAAAGCACAGAATCAATGATGTTCTGCGCCAAGCTCAGCTCATGCAAGTCTGTTCTCAGCGGGGACATTCCGTATTTCAATCTTGACATCTGGGGCCAAGAATCCGCAAGTGCGCGCCCCCCCTCGCTGGTTGCGGCGTTAGTTCCCGACCGCTGGAGGAATCACTAGGAGAGGAATCTGTTATTTACAAGCTAGGCGTCGAGGCCTGTGGAGACTAGGGGCAGGGGTGGAGTTTGGACTCAGACAGGCCTAGGCCCAACGAACAAGGACCTGTCGTGATAGGCCTCGGCAACTTGCTCATGGGGGACGACGGGATTGGAATTCGAGTGGCAAGAGAGCTCATGAGGCACCCACCTGAGAAGAACATCAAGATCTACGTCTACCGGGAGCTGGACCTGTCACTGATCGAAGGCCTTCAGGGTGCCTCGAGAGTAGTTGTTGTAGATGCGCTTCAAGCCGGCAAGCCGCCGGGGGCAGTCTCGAAATACTCAATTGCCAGTACGGAGGAATCTCAATTCCAGCTACCGAGTCTCCATGGGTTGGTGCTATCTGATCTCTTCGCCCTGGCCAAGTACGCTGGGCTCCTGAGCTGTCCGGTGATTTTGGTCGGAGTGGAGCCCAAGGATTGGCGACCAGGCAAGCGGATGAGCCGTGAAGTCGTTGCTTCGATTCCCAAGGTTCTGGACGAAGTCGCGCGGGAGTTGAAACGACCAGTAGCGGGGAGCAAACCGAAGGTCTAGGTGTGGACGCGCACCTGCCGAGTCCTTCCCGCGATGCGCGTAACTGCTCTCGTACCCACACATGTCAGGGGGAGGCAGAAGTCCTCGGCCGCACCAATAGTTGTAAGTGAGCAAGCCTATCTTGTATGATGACTGGACTTCAGCAAGATCTGGCCTAGCATTCTGTGAGACGGAATTACTCCGTCCGATTTCATCTCTTCGATTCGCGTAGGGTCTCGAGATATCGATAGTTGAGCATCCGAACATGATGAGTTCGTCATTTCTTTCTTCGAGGATGTCTTCATCTTGCAATCTAGGCGATTGAAGCAATCATCTGTTGCAAATCACAACTCTAAAGAACAGAGACTTGCGGCCGTCGAACTGTCTTGCTGATCATTGTGCTTCTAAAGTGGGTTCCGGCCCGCACCACCCAAGTCTCGCAGGTCGGCGGGGTCCTCAACAGGGAGGCGATGGACCTAGTTCTCTCCCCCCACGACTCGAAGGCGATTGAGGCAGCCGACTTCCTCAAACGCAGGATCGGCGGGAAGACTGTCGCCTTGACGATGGGCCCCGACGTGAAGCTCATCCCTCTGATGAAGCCCCTCTACAACGCCGAGGTTATGGGAGTCGACGAAGAGTACGTTCTCAGCGACAGAAAGATGGCGGGATCTGACACTTGGGCCACGTCGTATGCAGTCTCCCTTGGAGTGAAAAAGCTCGTGGAGATGCACGCGGCGCCCATCGATGAGATGACAGAGACAATCAGGAGGTCAGGTTACTCCGACGCCGTGAAGACCAAGGCGACAGCCCTCTACCAGGCCAACCTGCTCCCCAACAAGGTCTACACGGAGCTTCCCCCCGTCCGAGACAGCATCGTTCAGAGGTTCCTTGGAGGCACCATCACCGCTGAGCGGGCCGTCGCGGAGCTTGCCAAGGTGAAGGAGTCTCTCTCTAGGTTCATCATTGTATCCGGGATAAAGTCCACGGACGGAGAGACTGGGAGCGTCGGCCCCCAGGTCGCCGAGGGCGTTTCAGGACTGCTCGGCAAGGTCCTCCCCCATGCGACCTACGTCGAGGATCTTGACATAGACGACGCTGCCACGACAGTCGTCTCGGAGAGGAGGATCGGCCGGCTGCAGCAGAAGCTGGAGATGACGCTCCCTGCCCTGCTCACCATCTCGACAGAGTACAGGCCCCGTGAGTCCCCTGCGGCCCTCCAGCTCGAGACGCGCAACAACAACTACAGGGGGAAGATCCTCCAGGCGAAGAAGTGGACCGCCGAGGACCTCGCTGCCGATGTGCAGAAGTTGGGTCTCGCCGGCTCCCCGACCATCGTGGGGACTGGGGTTGATGTTGGCAAGCCCCCCATCCAGAAGATCCTGAACCAGAGCCTCGTGTTCCTGAAGCTAATTCCACAGGTCGAGTTTGAAGAAAAGAAGTACGGGCCGTTCAAGAGGGGGCAGCTAGCCGCAGATATCCCCAAAGGACTCACGACCCGATTCAGAGCGGATGGCTCGGTCGGGGTCTTCGACTATGGCATGCTTGCAGAGGAACTCTTCAGTTGACCGCTGAAGCGAAGGACGTCTGGGTGTACCTCCAGCGCAACAAGGGGGGGCTGACCAAGGACTCGCTCGAGGCCCTCGGCGCAGGGCGGAGTGTGGCCGACAAGATTGAACAGAAAGTCGTGGGTGTTCTCTTGGGCGAAGGAGTGGAGCCGCTAGCGAGGCAGGCAATCCAGTATGGTGCCGACGCAGTTCTCTATGTCGACTCGCCCGTCTTCGCAACCTACTTCAACCTCAGATACATAGATGCGATCTTCGCTATGGTTCAGGAAAGGCACCCCTACGCCTTCTTGTTCGCAGCCAACGAGCTGGGAAAGGACCTGGCTGCAAGGATTGCGTACAGGGCGGTCACTGGGCTCGCAACAGACGTTGTTCAACTCGACGTCGAGGACTACACCAACCCCACTCTCGGCAGCTTCAAGGATTTACTCGTCCAAATCAGGCCGGACTTTGGGACTAGGCTCGCGAGAATCTACACTCCGAGACACAGGCCGCAGATGGCTACTATTCGTCCAGGCAACTTCATCCCGCTACAGCCGGACCCGAAGAGGAAGGGGAGGCTGGAGCGGTTCAAGGTTGAAGACCGCGACTACCCGGCCAAGGTCAGGGAGGTCGTGGAGCTCCCGCCTCCTGAGCTCGACCTGTGGGGGGCTGAGGTCGTAATAAGCCTGGGTCTCGGCATACTCAAGGACGGTTCTGGTCGCCCCCGAGACCCCAGAGAGGCCTACCGTTTGGCCGAGCAACTCAGAGACGCCATTCAGAGAAGGTATCACTTGAAGGCCGTCATCGGGGCGTCTAGGGCGCTAGTCTACGCAGAGATCAAGGAGTTGGAAGGCCTAATCTCGAAAGCCAACCAAGTGGGACAGACGGGCACGACCGTGAGCCCGAAGCTCTACTTCGCTCTGGGGATTAGCGGAGCCCTCCAGCACAGGGTCGGGATGCTGCAGTCGGGGAAGATCATCGCGGTGAACACCGACCCGAGTGCGCCCATCTTCAAGGTCGCGCACTATCCGATCGTGGGTGACCTCTACGAGGAGTTCCCGAAACTAATCGAAATGGTCTGGGAGACCGGGCATGCGAGCTGAATTTGACGTAATAGTGGTAGGTGCGGGCCCTGCAGGGTCCGCCGCGGCGCTGGCTCTCGCCAGGAAGGGGGTCGATGTCCTGATGCTCGAGAAGGCGAAGATTCCTGGGGAAAGAAACATGACTGGGGGAGTGCTTTATGGAGACCTTCCAGGTGGATACGGCTGCATCAGCCTTGTGCCTGATTTCGAGTTGTCAGCCCCGCTCGAAAGACGTATGCTTTCGCACGAGGTGGTGCTCCTCGGGCCAACCGATTGTAAGAAGGGAGAGTCTCGCTACTTCAAACTGTCTGAGACCTCGTTGGCGGCTAGGCTCGGCCTCTTCAACCTAAGTTTCGGGACTGGTCACGACTACACAGTTCTGAGGCGCGACTTCGACAGATGGTTTGCCTACAAGGCAATCCAGGCCGGGGCGATGCTCTCGACTGAGACGACGGTGGAAGGTCTGATAAAGGAAGGCGGCTCGGTCGTGGGGGTAAGGACCACAAAGGAGGAGCTAAGGGCGAGACTGGTCATCGACTCTTCCGGCGTCACTTCAAGACTGGTCGAGGACGCGGGTCTTCGCGGGAGGCTGTTGCCGCAGCAACTTTACCACGGCATAAAGCGCGTGTACAAGCTCGACGCAGGTACGATAGAGAAGCGTTTCAAGGTCGCACCCGGAGAGGGACGCTCAGTGTTCTTTCTGGGGGGATTTATGGAGGGAGTGGGCGGGGGCGCCTTCGTCTACACAAACAGGGACACTCTATCCGTGGGCCTGGTCGTATCCATGGAATCCTTGCTCAAGGTGACGACGGAACACTTCGACAGAGTCGGGAAGCTCATCGACATCCAGGACGGTTTCGAGGCGCAACCCATGGTAGCAGAACTCCTCGACGGGGCTGAGCCAGTCGAATACGCCTCTCACAACATCCCTAAGGGGTTCAGGTCGATCCTTAAGACGCCCTATGCGGACGGCTTTCTCGTCGCAGGGGATGCCCTCGGATCATTCGTCAAGATCGGACCGATGATTGACGGCATGCGACAGGCAATCGCCTCTGGCGTAATGGCGGCAAGGGCGTATTTCGAGGTCAACCCCTTGGAGTCCTTCCGCGCCGGGAACCTGTCCAGATACAGGGACCTTCTCACCCCCATCTACGAGGACGTGAGTAGGTCAGGTCGGGATAGCTTCATCTCTGAGAGTTCCTTTGTTTATCGCACCCTTCCAAGGCTGGTTTTTGGGACGCGCCTGATTTCAAGCAGTTACACATTCGACCCCCGCCCCGAGAAGAAGGCTTCTGGGGACACCACACAGAGGGTCCAGAGCGAGACCAGCTTGCTGAACTACGACGAAGACAAGAACTACACGCACATCAGGGTCGACCAGAATGAGGCTTCAAAGTCGGTCAGCAAGCCATGGATTCCGGCCTGTCCCACGAACTGCTACACCCTGCTTACTCCGAAGGGAATCTTCCCGTCGTTTAAGGACCTCTTTGACCACAATCTTGCCATGCTTATTGCCGCTGACGGGAATACAATTGCCTCAAGGGCGAAGGCCTTCTCTCAGACCAAGCAGGACATAGCCGCGGGCCGACTGAAATTCGACTACGTGGCCTGCGTCGCCTGCGGAACATGCGGCGCGATAGGGCCTCCAGAGATGGTCTCTTTCGGACACGAAAGGAGCGGTCACGGGGTCCGCTACGCGTACGGCTGAGCAGCGCTCTCGACAAAGCAATAATACTGCTTCGGGGCGGCCGCGTGCTGCCAGTTCAACTTGACGTACAACTACCTCGAGCGGCTGAACAGGACTGTCAGGGACCACGAGGAGTGGCGGATCAGGGAATGCTTGAACCTGATTCCCTCCGAGAATCGCGGAAGCGACCACATGCGTTCGATGCTCACGACCGACTTCGGGAATAGGTACTCGGCCCCAGACAAGTTCTACCGCGGCACGAGGTTCGTTGACGAGCTCCAGGCCCTCTCCGAAGAGGTCGCGAGAAAGGTCTTCAACGCTAGGTACGCCGATGTCCGGCCTCTCTCCGGGCACACTGCAGACATGGCTGTCCTCCTTTCGCTTACTGAGGCGGGTGACAAGATTATGTCAGTCTCGCCAGACAATGGCGGATACCCTGGTATCACTCACCTAGGTCTCGGCAGGCTGCTAAAGCTGCAGAACCTCTACTTTCCATACGATGACAATGCAGTCAACATCAGGGCAAGGGAATCGATCTCCGTCATCAGGTCCCAGAATCCCAAGATTGTCTTCTTCGGCGCGAGCTTCATTCCGTTTCCGCATCCGACGAAACAACTTGCCAGCGCGGTGTCCGGAACATGCGTCTACGATGGTTCACACGTTCTCGGTCTTATCGCTGGGGATGCCTTCCAAGATCCGCTAAGAGAAGGGTGCTCTCTGCTGATTGGCTCGACTCACAAGAGTCTTCCCGGGCCGCAGGGGGGGATAATCCTCTCAAACAATGAGGAGGTCTTTAATGCAGTTTCAGGTAAGATTCACCCAGGTATCGTCGATAATGTTCACCTGAATAGGGTCGCGGCACTAACGGTTTCGTTGCTCGAGATGATGCAGTTCGGGAAGTCCTACGCCCAGGCCGTGATCAAGAACTCGCAGGCCCTTGCAAAGGCCTTGGTTGCGGGCGGGGTTAAGGTCAGGGGCGCACCTCTCGGTTACACGAAGTCCCATCAGGTCCTCCTCGACTATGACGCGAGCAGACTGGGGTTCTATTCTGCCAAGCTCGAACAGGCGAACATCATCACTGACAACGGGGGGCGGCTCGGGACTTCCGAGCTCACACGACTCGGTTACGACGCAGCCGAGATGGAAGAGGTCGCGGAGTTGATTTGTCTGGCCTTACTCGGCAAGAAGCCAGTCGATTTCGTGAAGAAGAGGGTCAAGAGCCTCGTCAAGCAGCACCAAGAACCGACGTACGTGCTGAAATCGGTCCCTAAGGTCCTCGAGTAGCTACCGGTGGACGATGCCGAGCGAAGTGTCGGTTAGCTTCATCGATTCTTCGCGCGTGTATCCTCCACAGAGTGCCCTGATCGCATCGATATTCTCCGGCACGACAATCGCCTCCTGGTGGACCGCCATGAACATGTACGCCTCTCCATCGACCACGCTGACCGAGTCTTTCCAGACTGTCGCCTCGTAGGTGTCGTTTCTCGGCCGGCCCATCTCCCTCGCCAAGTCCATTATCGCGGCTGTGGATTTGAAGCCAGATTTCCCGTCGACCAGCTGAATCCTCGGAGCCGCCTCGAGCGCAGCCACTAGGTCCTCATTGGTCGCCGGCCTTCTGAGGCTGAGTATCAGGCTGTGCAGATGCATGTGAGTGGTTGGAACCTTGAAGGCCATTGTGACGATGTTGAGGCCCTTCAAGACAGCCTGTACGTCAGGCCCGTGGTGTGAGGGCAGCGTCGTCGGGTCAAGCACGACGGCGTCAATTGGCCCCTTCTTCACGTCGTCAGGGTCGGTTGCCCTCCTTGCGAGGACGGCGCGTGCCTTCGTGACTCCGACGGCCCGATCAATTGCGCTGATCGTTCGGCACAGACCAGTAGTGTTGCAGGAGACCACTTGGACCATTCTCTTCCCGACGGCCTCCTCGAAATTACACTGGGCTACGAACGACACGTCAGCGAGATTGTCGCCGGCCCCTCCCTGGAAGATCGCTTTCACAGACGCCTGCTGATAGAGCGGCTTGTTGACCGCTCCCGTATTCTCAGGAGCCGCGTCCACAATCACGTCAACTCTCTGTAGAAGATCGTTAAGAGTTCCCTTCACGCTTTCCCCGGCCGCCCTGAACGTCTCGAGACTCTTCATGTCCACCGCGTACATGGGGATGCCCTTCATCTCTGCGACTGTCGCCTTGTAGTCCGGCTTGGTCTTCGTTACTCCAGCCAGTTCCATGTCGCCCTGCTTCCTCACAGCGTCAGCCACGCGACGGCCGATGGTCCCGAAGCCGTTGATGCCGACTCTTATCATCGCGATCGGGACAACTCCTCCTCGTCTTAAAGGGTTCCCGAACTCTTGACGCCCCACTTCTCTGCCGCCCTTTCTAGAGCGTCAATGAGCGGGAGCCGCTTTCCGGCCAGATACTGAACGAGAGCACCGCCTGCGGTGCTGATGTGGTCTATCTGCTCGTGTATGTTGTACTTTCGCAGTGCGGACGAGAGGTGACCTCCGCTGACGATTGTTGTGGCCAGAGAAGATGCCATGGCCCTCAGCAGATGCTCAGTTCCGTAGCTGAACTCGTCCCACTCGAAAGCCCCCGGGGGCCCACTCATGAAGACTGTTCCCGCACCCTTGATGTATCTCTCGTACTCCTCGACCGTCTTGGGACCGATGTCCAAGACCTGTGCTTGACCCAGCATTTCCTTAACGCCAATGTTCTTCCGGGCGCCATCGACCTTGATACCGACGTCGATAGGCATCAAGAACTTCCCGGGATCCTCGTCGATCAACTGTCTAGCCTTCAGTAGGAACTTCTGTTCTCCGTCAATCTTCAGGTCTCCTCTGTATCTTCCCGCCGCCTTAAGAAACACGAGCCCCACAACCCCGCAAAGGAGGACCTTGTCGGCCCTATTGTTCGCAATCAACGCGTCGATGGCCTCGAGCCTGTCGTTGACCTTCGCCCCACCGAGGACGGTCACATAGGGTCCCTTCTCGACCGATACGATTCTGTCGAGCATGCGGAGTTCCTTCCCGACAGTCCTTCCGGCGCAAGTGGGAACGAGCCCCGCGAAACCCACTATCGAAGGAGATGAGCGGTGAGCGGTCGAGAATGCGTCCAAGACGCATGCTTCAATGTGCTTCCGGATCCGACTCACGAGAAAGGTATTCTCAGCCTCGGCCGGCTCATACTCCTGGTTCTCTTCGGCCATGAGCCGCAAGTTGTCGAGGACAAGGACTTCTCCAGAAGCAAGGGAGTCGATTTCCCTCAGCGCCTCAGGTCCGAAGACGTCTGGGACGAACTTGACCGGCTTCCCGAGAATGCTCTGGAGGGCTTCTGCATGACGATCTAAGCTGATGTAGTCTGACCTGCCCACCCTTCCCTGATGTGAGGCGACAACGACCTTCGATTGCGAGAGATCTTCTATGGTCGTCGCAGCCTCCTCCAGCCTTGCATGTTCAATCAGGACGCCGGTGTCGGGGTGGACGGGCGTGTTGATATCCACCCGCAGGAAGACCCGTCTGTCCTTGAGCTCCAGGTCCTCCAGCGTCAACATCTTGATGGGCATTGGCGCCTGAGCGCCCGTTCTCTCTGAACGATTATATGCCTTGCGTCGGCTTAAGCGGTCCAGGTACAGTGGGCTCGGACCGGCGTGTTAAGTTAAGCCCTCTTGATGCGTTCGGGCTGGCATGTCGTAGTCTTAACGGGCTTCTTGACGGGTCTTCGACCTCCCCTTGAGTCGGTCGGAAGCGCGGGGTTGAAATTGACAGGCGACGGTTTCATGGTCACCAACATTGGATGAGCCACTCCTGTGCCTTAGACCCACCGGCGCCTCTGCCTAGCTATCCAGTGCCAAGGTAAATGCTGGTTATCCCGCTGAATATTGCCAGGGCGCCCAGAACGAAGGCGAGAAGCGCAATCCGCTTACTGCCTGCGACCCTGAGAAGCGTCCTGATTGAGACAACCCCAATTACGATTGTGACTAGGATCGAGACTAATATGACGGGCAAGGTCAGCGTGTTTACTACAGAACCAATGCTGGCCTTCGACAGCAGCACGGTGACGCCGGTTGCTCCTATCGACGCCGGTATCAACGCCAAGAACGACAGCCTGAACGAGTCTTCAGGCTTGATTCCCATCAACAGCATGGTGGAGACTGTGGCGCCCGACCTGCTCACTCCTGGGAAGGCGGCTATTCCTTGTGCGACGCCGATTATCATTATATCTCGGTTCCCCAGGTCCGCGAGGCCTCTGGTCGGGACGCGTCTCCCGCGCGCCAGAACGATGAGGGCGCCATCACCAATCAGCACGCACCCGAGGATGATCATCGGAATCCCGAGAGCTGGCCCTGTAAGCGAACTCGAGACGACTTTGTAGATCACCACGCCGAGTACAGCCGTTACAGCGGTTGCTATCACGAGGAATTTCAGAAGCATGCGGTCTTCCTGGTCTCCCCTTCCGACCAGGGCTCTCAGGACTCCGAGAACCTGCCTCCTGAAGTAGATTGTTGCGGCAATGAAGGTTCCCACTTCAAGGAAGAGCCCAAGGGCATAGCCCTGCTCAAAGGTCAGGCCGAAGAGGTAAGTGGACGCTATAATGACCTGAGTCTTGCTGCTGATTGGGAGCCATTCGGAGACTCCTTGGATCGCCCCGAGGAGCACTCCCAGAAGCCAGTTGGTCGCTGAACTCTACCCCCAGAAGTTCATGCGTCGCCGCCTTCGATTATTTAAGAAATCTTTTTCATGCAGGAGGACGGGAAGAATCTCGTCGATTCTGCCCGCTTGTCAAGTTTAAAGAGATATGGACCGCGTCTACGTGAGATTCAAGTGCGCAATGAGACTCTGACCAACATATTCTGTGGTGTCTTCCTCATTTGGTTCGGCGTAGCCACGGCCTTCCTCAACGGCAATCCAGTCGACAGCGTCAATCATCCTGTGTTCGCCCTCGGCACTGGAATCCTATTGATTCTGCTGAATCTCTCGCGGTCTCTGCTGAGGCTGAAGCTGAGCGTGCTGACGGTCGGCCTTGGCTTCCTTGTGATCATCGTCTACGCTCCAGTCGTCTTCTTCAAAGTCCAGCTCCCGTTCCTGCCCGCGTTGTTAGTGATAGCCGGAATCGCCCTGGTCATAGGCGCCTTCAGGACGAGGAACTATCGGTCGTTTTAGTCTTCGTGAGCCTGCTCAAGATGCTTCTTGACAGGCCTCTTCCCTATCATCTGATGCCGTGCAACCTCGTATGGACCACACACAGCTCTTCGTAGGGCGTGACAAAGGAACAGAGCGGGCACTTGAAGAGGTTGGGAGGGAGCTTCTCCACAGTCCTTCTTCGCGATGTCGCAGAATCAGACGAGTTTACCAGGAGAGAGTCACCTAGTTTCAAGAGGTTGGGAGGGAGCTTCTCCGTGGCCCTCTTTCGCGACGCCGCTACAGGGTCAGCCGAGTGCACCACGAGGGAATCGCCCACTCGCTCGACGGAATAGAGTTCGCGCCCCTTCTTCTCCGTCACAAACGCCGAAACGACGGTCTCGACCGTCGTTTCGTCCAACTGCCCCTTTCCGAAGAAATCGATGACGACCTTCTCTCGGTCCACCAAGGCGACTCCCTGACCATTCAGTGAGTCGCTGATCGCTGACGCCAGCGCCAGCTCCTCGTCCATCGTGAGCTCTCCGCAGTCAATGTGGAAAGAGACAGACTTCATGCCGTGGCATCCCCAGTTCTGATATCGTGATTGATATCAACGTCGATGTGGCAAGAAGAAGTCGACCAAGGATCTTGTTTTCGGGCGAAATACCCAGGGAACCCCTTCCACGCCTCCGCAGCCAAGGTCGGCGGGTCACCTTCTGATGATCGTGAACCCGCAGGAATCTCGCCACTGCTGCAGCGCGTCGCTTTCAATGAGCTCTCTCCACCCCTGCAATCCAGGGCCTAGCTCTGGACTAGGTCGTTCCAGCCCTTCGCTATCTGCCATGCCTGCCTGACGAACCCGCTCTGCGGGGCCCGCTCAGGTATCGGCTGCAGCCTCAGCTGGTAGACTGCCACCGTCTTCCGCCTCTTCTGGTCCCAGATTAGAACATCCTTCTCCACAAACCCCATGTCAAGGAGCTTCCGCAGCAGCTTCGTGTAGAAGTTGTGGTAGCTGTACTTCACGCCCAGCTTACCGGTCTGCAGCTCCTTCGCGAAGAACCTCATCTCCCTCTTGGTCATAGACAACGTGCTCACCTCTTTCATCCTCGCGATGGCCAGTTTCGCGGCCCTGAGGGTTTCTTTCCTGTCGCCGAAGAGTAGCGCCAGGACGTCCCCGTTGTTCAGGTTTTTCTCGTTCCAGTACAATTTGATGCTCTTCGGCAAGGATGACGGGGCGCTCTGGTACCCATCTGATAAAGTCGTTTGCCAAGTCCACCCGTCACTGTCCCACTGACACGTCGGTGCTCCGGGTCCGGTCCCGACCTGCGTACGACCGGGAGGCCTCAGGGTCCTTCTTCTCTACCGGCCCCAACAGATGGTCAATAGTCGGAAGCCGTCGTCAAGCGAGTTCCAAGCCAGAGGTGACTGGTCGCCCCGCAGGGGGACAGAAACAGACAACCTTTCCACACCTATAGTGTCCTCAGAGGGTAACCGAACTGCACCTGGGAGCAAATGACCACGGAGGCTGAACCCCCCTATTTTGCAAAGTCAGCTCGTGTTCCCGCAAGGGAACTAAATTATCACGCGAAGGATCGAGTCACCCGCCCGGGGACGCACGCACAAAACCTAGCTGCGGATGCACTCTTTTGCCACGCTGATACCATGGTTCCTTTGCCCTACATATGGCCGTCGTGGACGGAATTCGTTCGAGCGGATAGTGAACCACCTTGCGTTGCCCCACTGGCTCGGCATTATCTGCGACAGCATCCCCTCGAGTTCGTGCACTATGGCATTAGGAAGTCGAAAGAACTTCTCCACTGTACCGATTGACTATCTGCCTCTTCCGCTGGCGTTCTGCACGCAATGCGACAGCCCTCTGCCTCCGTCGTACTTCGCGCCTGAGCTCCCTTACGCATATCTCTGCAGGTTGAATGTGGAATTGTTTGATCTTGGCGAGCAATGATTCCTCGATACTAAACTTGATTGTAATCTTCTGAGACTCATCTAGGAGTTGTGGCACCTTGGTCTTGGCCGCAGGGAACTGGCCCTTGTCGTAATAGGACGACCGCATCAAGCAGATCCCCGAAATCCGCGGTCACCAATAAACAGCCAAGATGTCCGCAACCATCTGCGGCCAGAGGCATCCGAAACTATTGCAGAAACTCGACTTCCTTGATCCCTCCGAAATCGGGGTCACCCGTCAGGACCTTCCTCCAATATTTCCTCCGCCATCCTCCTCATCTCTGAGTAGTACAGAAGCTCCGACTAAGCTCACGAATCGACTACGACCCCAGTCATGGACGTCCAGCTCGTCTTCACGGGTCATCGGACCCAGCCCAGGACAAGTTCCAAATCCGCTCTTTCTCACCTTGTGCACGTCTATCTCCACCGACTCACCCTCGTGTATGTCCTCCTGTTCGACTACCTCCTCAGGTATCCTCACCATGATCGACCCTCGTATCCGCCTCGCCTTTGTAAGCACCCTAGTCATGACTTGTTGCTTCTCCGTAGAGGGAAGTAAATGCCGTATGAGGAGCTGTACTTCGTCAAATGGTATGCTAAACTGAGGTGTGTCTTGGTTATCGAGGTCGATATCAACGTCGACATAATGGGGCCGAGGCTCCTGCTCCATCCTCTACTCTAGGACCTGGCAGAACGCATCATCCCTGGACCTGCACTTCGTCTCTCTGGTCGTGCATTGGGAGCCGAACAGGGTGCGCAACGACCCCGAGACATACTAGTGCATGGAGCCGCGATGGTGCTTGCCCGCTATGCCCGAAGAGCACTCGAAGCGCTCATTGACTCGATGGGTGAGGAGTTCGTTGCGCTTTCGCACCCTCCGTGGTCGCGCTCAGGACGAACCTCAGGCCTAAATAGCGCACATGCGAGACAAAAACCCATGAAGATGGGATATGGAATGTGGATTCTGATCCTGGGCATCCTGGCCCTCATTGTAGGTGGGGCGATGGAAGCAGCGAGTTACCACAAGACCATAGGGTTGGGCGGCATCGGACTGGGGGTAATCCTAGTCATCATTGGAATCGCATGGTGGATGATGAAGGACGGCAAGGCCCCAAAGACCGCGGCGCCTCAGCCAACACAGCCAGCGAAAACTCCGTAGACGCCACGAGGCGGCGAAAAGCGCATTGAGGTGAAGATGCCCTATGCGCTTCTCATTTCGTTCCTGAACAGCCATGCACCCCAGTCTGCATGACGGGAGTCGCCGGAACGGGTACGGGCGCAGATTCAGGGGGCGAGGTTCTCCGTGACGGGACAGAGAAAGCAGACGGTCCGTGACAGAATCCCTTGACCTTCGGTCAAATCTCTTGGTTTGAGCCACGAGTCCTTCCAATACAGTATTGAAGACGAGTCCGACCACTCAATCGAGCGCTTCACGAGCCTGTGCATTATGATCGGAAGCCCTTGCGTTAAGGGCGGATGCGATTAGCCGCTTCCGAGAAACAACTTGCCGATTCTTCCTATGATCGATGGCGGAGGAGTTGGCTGAAAGTACAGGTCGAGGTTGAGTAATCCTGTGGGATAGCTGGGCCCTCGTCCAAGTCTGACCAATGGTTTGTTCAAGCACAAGGCGGCAACAGCCGAAAGGAAATGAGCTCCGTCTTCCGTCGAGCCGGTCGGCGAGCCGTGAAAAGCAAGGATCTCGCCCGTATCGACATCGCGTGCCAGCCAAACGTAGTAACCGCGACCCTCAATCGCCACCTCAGAACCGTCGATTGCAACTTCGCGCCTGTACTTACGAGTCTCTTCCGGCAGACTCGTGACCAGAGAGAGGTAAGCGTCTCTCGCCGCTACATATGACATGCCCCCTACCATGGAGGCGACATCACGATAGGAATAGCCACCACTGCAGAGTGCTGCAGCCACGACCTTCCTCTTTATGGGAACCCTGTTCCGTTGGAATGCCCGACTGGAAACTGCCCAGTCAGACAGAGCCCCGACCACGTCGAAGGGGGGGAAGACCGACATCCACCGTTAAGTTGTGCCTGATGATGCAATAGGCTGACGAGTGAAGCTAACTTAACAGGTGGGTGTACTCTGGTTAACTGGGTCTCCCTTGCGGTGCTAACCACCCAGGAAGAAGAAGAAGGCAATCGCCAGTGGGACGAAGAGCAATACCCACCTGCTTTTGCTCCAGGAGAATACCTTCGCCCCGTCTAGCATCGCAATCGGCAACATGTTGAAGAGAGCCAGCCAGATGTTGAAGAATACACCATAGAATCCTATGTCCATCCACAAGCCACCCGCAAAGACCGCTAGAGGGACGAAGACCAGCGCGACGGCCACATTGGTGAGCGGACCGGTTATCGAAATCCTACCGCTCTCCTGCTTCGTGACGTTGAGACCAGAGTAGTATGTGGCGCCGGGAGCGGCGAAGATGAAGCCGAGCAGCGAGGTCACGAGCGCAAGGAGAAGGCCCAAGGGCCACATCCTGAACTCCGCCCAATAGCCATACCTGCGTGCTGTGAATTTATGACTCAACTCGTGGAGAACGAATCCCGGACCCACGGCAATGAACGCGATCCCGAGAACCTCAAAGGGGTCAAGCTGAGTATTCGCCAAGAGGCTGAAGTGGAGGGCGATGAAGAACGCCACTCCTAAGCTCAGGTAGGCGATCAAGATGTCCCTGACCTCGACCTTGGAGAACGGGCTGCCAGGCTTGATCATCGGGGAACCGGGGTAGTTTGAGTCGGACCAGGTAATAGTCGTAGTAGGAGGTACTACTAACGTCCGCTTCTGGGTGAGGTCTCCTTTGCACCGGTGCGCCTCCGGGAGCCTGTGGTCAGCGCAAAAGGCTCCTCCACAGTAGTTGCACACGAAGGGGAGAGATTCTTCTTGGCCACAGAAATCACACTTCAACCTCTCAAAACCCCCGAAGCGACTCGCAAATGCGCAGCTCGATTCCCACCTTGGCCTCGGTTTATCAATCTTTTAGAGGAGCCTCTGGTTGCAGTCCGAATGCTCAGGACTGTGAGGCACGAAACGCCTTGCTCCGGGTCTCCACAAGCACTAAAGTGCTTCTGATGCAAGAAATGAGGGGCTCATAGTCTTGAGGGCGTGGACCGAGATGATCTTCCAGAGACTAGAGAGTTCATCGCTTCTAGGCTCAGATGATGTACAACGAGGATGACCTCCAGCATCCGCCAGCGTCTTGAAGCCTGGCCTAAGAGTGAGAGATTGAACTCAGATCGGTCCGGTAGAAACACTCCAGAGACGAATTCGTCTCTCGCCCCTTTTCATGGAGATGGAAGTCATTCCGTTGGGATATTCGTGTCATGAGCACGGTGGCAGAGACTGAATGCGAGATGCACTGGGTGGAAGTAAGATCTATTTCTCTTTAGACAACTTGCGCAGGACGTCTGGCAGTCTGACAAGAACCTGATCCTCGTTCGGGGCTTCGAGGACTACCATTTTGTATTGAGATGCCAGTTTCTTCGCTTCAGGGGTGAGAGAGGGGACCGCGCATAGAACAACGCTATTGGCATTCACGTCGTAGACCTTTATGAACAGTGAGAGGACCGTTGTCTCGTCAATAGGCGCGGGCGGGTCAGAGACCACGACGTCGCACGCCAGGGTAACCGAGACAGGACTCTTCATTCCGAGGGTGAAGCTGTGTTTCACACCCGACTTTCCCGTCGCAACCAACGAACTTGAGAGGGGACTCATCTCGGCTGATGTCTCCAGCCCCCTTACAGTGTCCTGGGGAAGGGAACCGATCGTTCTTGGACTCATCTCGGTGTCGGCCTCGCGGTTACATCCGCATCCCAGGTGCTCTCGACGGACGAAGGTGCGCATCGAGCCTTCGAAAGAGGCCTCAAACCTTCCGCGCCTGCAGTCAAAGTGACTTAAGTGTTTTTTGAGTTTAAGCAGCCTTGCTCCGCCATTAGTACGGAACTATCCTCCCGACGTTCTACTGTCTAGGCGGCGTGGTCGAAGTCGCCGACAGAAGTTGGATCTCACTGGCAGACGCACGGGACTGGCGACGAATCGAGGGTCGTTGTCTTCGTGGGCGGCAAGAACATCTCTGCGCAAGACGTTCTCTGAATATCGATTAGAGAACTCAAAGGTTTAAGACTGTCGAGCCGAGACTTGGGCGGAAGGAATTGAGCGACACCTTCGACGTCTCTCTTGGGAAGGTGGACCTCTCGAAGTACGTGGACGAGCTACAGGATGAGCTTTCCAGGATTCTTAAGGAAGTGGGTCCCGGCAAGACTGACGCAGAGAAGGAGGATGTAAAGAAGTGCCTAGATGACCTCCTGAGGAAGCAGGCTGCCAGTCTGGCGGCGGAGACCGGCGTGACAGGCGACTATCGCCTCGTCTTCATGCTGATGTCGAGTATCCTCATGACAGCTTGGAGTTGTTTTACCATTAAGCGGACGATGATCGACACGACCAGGTCGTTCGAAGAAAGACTCAGGCTCGAAGAGCTGCTCTCCAGCCTCCCCGTGGTCCTGTCGGAAGTAGTTTCAAGGTCGGCCGAACACGCAGACATGTACAAGAAGAAGTAAGCGATTCAGTACCTCCGACTGGCAATCTGTATTGGTAAGACTGCTAGTCTTTATACCAAATGACCCGTTCACGCGAGGTAGGGAAATGTTCCTACCATACGACCAGACAGTTCAGAATGCGGTCAACTTTCTTCAGAGCGTCGTCGTTCCGTACCTGGTTGTTCTCGCCATAGCCCTCACTACCACCGGCTTCGCGGTGGCTCTGCAGGGGTGGAGAAGGAAGCGGGCACTCAGAAATGCACTGAGAGCAGAACTAGACACCAACGCTGTGGTGACACTGGCGATTGTGACTTACGCTGACGCGCAGATATCCGGGGGTACCAGCGTGGCACCGATGCCCACATACAGGATGCACGCATTCCGAGAGTACGCCGATGGAGGCCTGCTGGAGAAACGTCCCAAGAGGATTGCAGAAGAGTTGAAGCAAGTCTATCTCAGTATGGCCAGCGTCAACAAAGCGGGACGAAGGCAGGAGGACCTGGCTTTCGGACCCGCAGCGGCCTTCCCCAATGCCCACCTACTAAGGCTGGACAACCTCACCTACGTGAGGGACACTGCTCATAATGTCATCGAACCGTACGTGGACAGACTGAAGGATACCAAGCTCTAGAACCGACATGGATTCGGAGTACGTCCCGTTGCCCTTCTGGAAGGAAATGTGCAATGGATTCGGCAGAATGTAGATTATGGCTTAACTACTTCACCTGAGCATGTATTGCCCGTGTACTTCGAGAAGCTGGCCCTAGAGATAAACGCGACTACGGCAGGGTGGGAGGTCATCGAGCCGCCTATGCGCGTGGGAACGTCTGGGGTTGAACACAGGTTCAACTTTCTTGCCTCTGACTCGGGGAACCTGTACGGCTTTGACCTCTATCCAGAAATCGGAGAGATACAGGTCCTCCGCACGTTCATCAAGGAGATGGACACAGGGATCTCGGGAGTTCTGGTCTGCCTGAGCGGAAGACCGAGCGAAAGGGCGCGGGAGGTCGCGGCCGAGCTCGGAGTGAGAATCCTCAGCCCCGCGGAGATAGGCAGGTTCTTCAAAGCAGAGAAGATGCCACTGGCGCAGCACCGAGAAGCACAGTTATCCGACCTGCTCTGAAGTTGAAGACCCTGTTGCTACTGAGGAACCGGAGCATCAAATGATACATCTTCATAGCCCACACACGACCGAATGCAGCCGGACCAATCTCAGATTATGAAGAGAACACTCTAGTCGAGAATCTCGTCTACGACCTTCTGATAAGAGCGAACCATCTCTGCCCCCTTCTGAGTTATCTGATACCTGTGCCTGCTACCATACTCCTCAACATTCAGCAGTCCGGTCTCCAGGAAGGCCCTGAGCTGGCTCTGCAGCACGTTCCAGGACAGATTCGCCTTGTACATTATCTGAGTTGGCTTTCCGTAACCCTGCATGACAACTCTGAGTATGTCGACCCTGATCTGAAGCAGTGACCTGCGCCCCTCAGCGAGCTCCGAACGATGGAGGGACTTCTCGGTCGCCGGGTTCAGAAGATTCTCAGACATGTGTTCAGGAATCGCACCATTCGCACAAATAGCCTTTGCCTAGAAACAACCCGAACTCAGAGTCCATATCTGGAGTGCACGCCTTCAAGGCTGAAGAGAGGACCCCCATCGCATCTGCGGCTTCACTGACTCGCACCCTAGGCATCCTCCGTTGGGGCGAGGACGAATGGTTCGGAAAGGGGGCTGAGGCGACGTCTTCCCTATAGGCCCATCTACACCGACCGGGTTGAGGCATCTGGCTCTTGCTGAGTTCTGACGAACGACCTAGTGTGCGATTCAGCCCAACTGCCCGGTTCGGCGATGGGCATGAACCCCGAAAACAGATTGAGTCTTCACAATGTCTTTAATGCCGAGGGGAGAAATTCCGATACAATGGCAGAAGAGCAAAAAGGAAAAGAGGAACCGGGCAGCTTCACTGACAATCTGAGGGATATTCAGGGCGAATACATCATGCTGACCGAGCTCCACGAGAAGGAGAAGAGCTACGGGCAGAAGCTCGCGGATATGATGAAGGTCCTGCAGTCCGAGGTTGATTCCACAATCCCGATCAGGCCCGAAGCCATCGGTGACGGATGCAAAGAAGCCTATCTGGTCTCTGAGGCAGTCGTCGTCATCGTGGACTACAGCGGGAGCAGGATCTCCAGGCCGCTCTACAAGCTCCCTGCCGCGACGATAGTATCCGTGATAGAGGAATGCACACCAGAGCTCAGACGCCTTCTGTTCGAGAGGCGGAAGTCAGAGGGCAACAGGGTCAGGTCCTTGGAAAGGGTCCTCAGGGAGCTGAGGAAGGCACAAACGACATTCAAGCAGAGCAGAAGGGACGAGGTCGAGGAGCATGAGGATTCCAAGGAAGAGGTGAAGGAAAGCGTACAAGCGGAGAAGCAGGTCCAGAAGGAACCGGCCGAATTGACACTGCAGCCGCGGCCTTCGAGAGAGGGGTTTGCATTCAAGGGAAGCTTCGGGGACAAGCGCGAAGCCTCCGGAATCTCTCCTTGAACCCATGGACTTGGCCATTAAGATAATCCCATAGGAGTTCTGGGAGGTTGTCTCCTGGCCATGCTTGAAAGTCTGAGGTCTAGGATGAAGGAAAGGCGGCAGACGGTACGAACTAGGGAGACGAAGTTCCTGATGTCATTTGATGGCGCGAAGCTGAACAAGAGACTCGTGATACTACTCTCCATATTCATCACGCTGAATTGTTTCGATGCGCTCACGACACTGGTAGCGATCAGCACGGGACGCATGGTCGAGCTGAATCCCATAGCGTCGGACCTCTTCCGCCTGAGCTTCCCAGGGTTCATGGCCGCGCTTGTGCTGAAGTACATGCCGATCATTCCGCTGGCCTACGCTACGTACGCGAAGGAGAATGCATCGCGCCCGCTCGCCATTAGGATCGTGAAGGTTAGCTCCTTCGTGGCTCTAGTCGCCGCGAACGTCCTTTACCTGGCCGTGGTCGGCTCGAACCTTAGGACTCTTGCGTCCTACTACCTCGTCACGGGCTGAAGAGAGAGCGCTGGAAACCTTCATAACCGTGAGGAGGCGACCGACGAGACGTGATTCCCGAGACCGGGACGGACGTCATTTCTGGGGTCTTTAGGTTCTACTCTCTGAGAGACGTCAGGCGGTTCCTAAAGGAATTGCTGGACACCTACCAGAGAGATTACGATAAGTCCTCCAACACGATTGGTTCACTGCTCAGGTCGGACGAAGGGAAGGCCATGGAGATCATAAGATCGAAGGGATGGTCGAAGGTCGGGGGTCTCTTCGTCAACATGGCCGACTCGGAGAAGGGGGCGATGGAGGTCGTCTTCCAGATCGTGGAGGAGATGAAACCCAGGATAGCGAAGACGGAGGCGGTGCTAAGGTCCTTCGACACCGTCGAAGGGCTCCCGATTCCAGAGGAGGCAACATTTCTGCTCTATCTCAGAAGCGGCGTCCCCGAGAGGCTGATTGTCGACACGGTTGAAACGAAGCCCCAGAAGTTCCTGCTTAACGCCAGGTTCAAGACAGAATAGGTCCGCCTATCCGTTTCTCTCTACCGAAGGAGCACGCAACCCAAACTGGATTGAGGACCGATATCACCTTTCGGTATAACCTTTAATCAACACCTTCGCAAACATGAGCGCAGAACATGCTCGAGGTAAACGTCCTCATTGAAAGAGTTGATGCGGCACGCCTTTCCGACAAGGCGAGCGAAAACTCACCTTCAAACTACAGTGTGAATGTGTCGATGTCAGAGAGAGACAGGAACCCTCAGGCTCTCATTCTCGTCTTCGCCCTCGAGCTGACCGACCAACCCCAGCTGGCGAGGCTTGCGGTGTCTGGCGTCGCAACCCTGACCGGAACCAAGGATGAGATCCAGGCCGCACTTGAAGCGCCCGAAGACAAGACCCCGCCACCGGTCCTCACGACCATTTATGAGAGAATCTACGGACTGCTCTACCTCGTGACAGGGTCGTTAAAAGTGCCCCATCCTCTCCCGACCATGCTGAAAGCGTCCGGCACTGAGAAGTAGAAGCCCACAAGCCATTGGATGCACTAGAGCATCATCTTCCGAACCTGGTTTTGGAATATGCACGAGGTTCTGGAAAACGCACATAAAGCCTATTAGGAATGCTATGACTTATCACAAACATGGACACAAACGCGATAGACGGACTCCCGCCACCTGAAGACCTGCTGGGTCAGGTGAGAAGGTCGCCCATGGAGATGGTCTGCGATATTCTCGGCGTCGTGTCGGAGGGTCCAACCAAGCCGACGCACATCCTCTACAGGGCTAATATGAGCTGGAGGGTACTTTCGTCTTACTTGGACTTCCTCCTGAAGCGCGGTTTGATTGAAAGAGAGGACCAGGGCGGAAAGCGAAGCCTCTACACCCTCACGATTAAGGGAAGGTCGATCCTGCAACTCTACAATGGGCTGCGGCTGAGCCTGAAGGGGACCGTCAACGTAGGAAAGGACGGCGGTGTGAGCCAAATCCTCGAAGACGCATCTATGCTGGAACCGCGAAAGACTTCGCTCTGGATGTAAGAAGCCGATTGAGAGCCTTCTCCTGCTCGCTGAGGAGGTCTCTCGTCTCTTTATAGTTCTCGAACATCCTTGTGTAGGTCCTTCCCCGTTCCGTTGTCTGGTAGTATCGGCCTGCCGGCTGGTACCCGAGCAACTCGTTCAGGACAAGCTCTTCAATGTATTGGTTGAGCTGCTTCAGGTTAAGGGACGACTGATACATTATCCGAGTCTTCCTCTGTCCGCCGACTGCGGCCTTCAGTATCGCATACGCGATTTCTCCAGAGTCCCTGCGCCTGTGCCCGTCCAAATGAGGTCTAGTGCCCGGAATTCGAATTAAGATTTTTCGCCATTTCGCAGACTTTGTCAGCCGTAGACTAGGCGACTCGGTCGGTTCATATCGTGAATTGTCATGGTCAGATGGCAGTCCGGATGGAGATATCGGCTCGGACTATCCGACACGCTCAATCGAGACTTCGCAGAAGGCGTCCCCCTTGGCGACGCACTTCTCCTCAATCACCCGGTGGTCCGCACCGATGAGCTCTTCGGCGACCCCTTGGATTAGGCCCGAGAGCATGTAGCAGACTGGCTCGTCTGCTCCCTCGATGTAGAGGCAGAAGACGCAATTCCGCATCAGCAGCCGGGCCTGCCCGCGGGATAGGTCGCCTCCATTCAGAACGAGCTCCCCCCATCCTGACTCTCTCGAAAAACGCTGAAGCGAATCCAGGATTTCCTGCCCTGTCGTTCCCTGCGCCTTTGCAACGTTCCCCAGATACCTCCCGTAGCTGTAGCCCATCCTCTGCATGATCACAGCAGCCCCAGAGGCGAAGGTGCTTGTCAGCTCCTTCGTAAGTGACGCCCACCCGACGGATCCCATCGTAAAGACTCGGATTCCGTCAGATTTCTTCTTGATTGTTCCGTGCTGGGAGTCGATGTCAAAAGGGTCGTCTAATGAGAACTCCTTCTTGGTGCTTCTAAACACTGGCTGTTCCTCCCATGCCTTGACTTCTGGTGTCTTTATACCCCTTTTCGAGATAGTTTTGTGTGTTTTCCAATTCTGCTAGCCTCGGAATGGCTTTCTGGCCACCACCACGTGAAACGGGGGGAAGCTGGAGAACCTGATGCGGCGCACGGAGATGTCGCTCAGGCCGACTTCGCGGAGAGCCTTCGAGTACTCCCCGCCGTTGCCCGCGTCGATGATCCCGATCCTCCCTCCCTGCCTGAGGACCCTCGCGATCTCCTTGAAAGCTACGGCCCTGTCCTTCTTCTTGATCAACCTATGGAGCGAAAGGGCCGAGACTATCACGTCGATGGACGAGTCCCTCAACGGGAGGCTCACGGTGTCGGCCTTCACAGGGGCGACTCTTTCCTCCACACCCTCTTGTGCCGCGTTGGCCCAAATCGAGGAGGGATCGTTTCCAGTAAGGTGGCTCTTCTGCCAGAGGTCCACCCCGACCGAGCATCCACCCTCGAGGCGTTTGCCCGCCAGGACCATCCCAAGGCCCCTCCCGCAACCGAGATCAAGGACCACCTCGTTGCCGCCCCAAGGAATGTCTGCGACCAGCTTCGACATCTCCTTGACCTTCCCGTGCAGGCTGCTCCTGTATAGGGCGGCAGCGACTGCGAAGACCAGAAGACCGATTCCCGCCCCTACGACCAGACCAAAGCGGCCCAGACCAGCCGCGGTCTGGCGCATGTAGACAGCGATGTCGAACCCAACCACGATGGAAAGGCCTCCTGCAATCAAGAGTTCGATGATGGACATGGGTTCGTCGATCCCATATCCGGTTTTGCCCTTGGTCGTAGCACGTGAGGTTAGAGTCTCGTCGGCATCTGCCTCTATGCTCGTTCCTACCATCTTCAGACCCCATTTGCGACGAATTTTACTCACAACGATTCGCCCGGTCTGAGCACCCTAAAGCGCAAAGTGCATTATGAAATGGGCCATGGCAATGGCTATCAGGCTGACTATCACCAGCATGATTGCGTGCTTGAAGCCGTCCGAGAGCCCGCTCTCGCCCATCTTCCCCGCGACTATGCCGATGACAAAGGAATCGAAGACGGCGGTGGTAAGGAGCAAGTCGATAGTGGCACCCGCGACCTTCGGAGTCGAGGAGCTAGTCGCTGCCCCCAACGCGGGCGCGGACAGGAGATAGACCATGATGAATGTAGTAACGACGACCATGATCCCCGCGATATAGGTGATGTAGACGAAGGGCTTCAGTGCAGACCTCCTATCGGACTCCATCTCGTTGATGTTTCGTGTGAACTCCGCCATCTCCGAGAAGCTCCTGATCGTCCCTCCACCCACGTCGACGACCTCGATCAGAAGGGTGCCAATCGCCCTGGTGACCCAGCTTCCCACCGCATCTGTAAACGTTGAGATGACCTTCGATAGAGAAACTCCCCACGAAAGCTGAGCCCCCATCTTCCTCACATGCTTAGAGAGAATTCCGTAGTGTCTGCCACCGAGCCTCTCTATCGCCACCTCGGGCGAGAGGCCTGTCTTCCTGCCCTCGGCCACGTCGCGGATGAACTCGGGCAGCATCTTTTCGAGAGAGGTGCGCTCTCTCGAGAACCCGATCGCCTTGATGGCTGGTATTGAAGCCCCAATTATCAGCGTACCCGACACGCACTCGAAAAGGTAGAGCGGCAGGTAAAGAGACGGGGCAGTAATGAAGTGGGTGAGGAAGAAGAAGACCATTGCCAGCGGGATGGAGTAGATGAAGTACTTGTAAGGCCTGTAGTCGACGTACGGCCACTTCGGCTGCACCGCGTCGATTAGCCAGATGAACATAGCTGAGATTACAGGAACCATGACGAACGCGAAGAGGTACAAGTTGTTAAGCCCTGAAAGGTTGTTGCTCAGCAAGGTCTGGATCATGTACAGAGTGTAGAGAACCATCCCCAGTATGACGGTCACAGTGAGGTAGGCTTCAGCCAAGGTACCCGTGGTATCCGCAGATCTCTTCACCGCGGTGGTCTTGGTCTCCATGGTGTCGCGAAGCTTCATCCCGACGTATGCGATGAAGTCACCTCCGCTCTTCAAGATGGCCGTGTAGCCATAGAGGAACTCCGAGAACTTCTTGCTAGGACACCAACGTGCGATCCTTTCGATTGCAGAAATGGGGTCCTGGCCGAAGACGTCGACTTCGACGAGTATCCTTTTTGCCTCCTTGGCTGACGCTGGAAATAGCTTCATCTGAGTGATCCTCCTGAGCGTCGTGAGAGGAGATACCCCTCCGCCCGCCAGGACAGACATGTATCCGATGACGAACGGAAGCTCGCCGTTAATTGAAGAAGCCCGGTTTGAAGCGCTGATCTTCGGGGAATTGATGACAATTGTGAAAATCATGATGGCAGCAGGAACGGCGATGATTACTCCAAGGAACCACAGGGCACCGAACCTGACGACCGCAATGTAGGTCCCGACCGCAGACGCAATCAACGTAATGAACGCTGAAAAGAAGGCAACAGAAATGAGGCCTTCAGGGGTTATCCTTAGGTTCGACTTCAGGATGTCGTCCCTTAGCATGGGGACGGAACGGGTGAACCTGGTCGCTGGTCGGGAGAAGAGCCTGAAGGCGAAAGAAGTGAATCTGTCGAAGAAGGTCAGCGGGACCTTCTTCTTCTCTCGGCTAGGAAGGACTACCTTGAAGCTCACTGTCGCTGACCGCCAGGTTTGTAATCTCTGACTATCTCTGCGACCGCAATTCCCTTCGCCTCTAGCTCGCCCGCTGCGGTGTTAAACACATCCAGGGGCCTGGAGATGTAGAGTTCCAGGATGGGAGACAGCTCCTTGAAGTTCCTGATGCCCTTCTGCTGGACCCACCTTAGGATGAGCGCACGCCTGTCGATCTCCTTGAGCATCTCCTCCATCGGCATTCCTGTGTCCCTCGATATCTTCTCGAGCTTGGGGCTCTTGTCATAACTGGCCTTGAAGGTGTCCGTCCTCGGGTCCCACCTGAATACCTTGTTCAGCTCCTGATCAGTGATGATCTCGTCGATCGAAACGATCCTCCTGACTGCCTTGAAGCCACCCCCTGGAGTTGGGACAGAGATCCTTCTCACCACAAAGGTGAGGTCGAGGAATGGAATGAAGGCCTTGGGGACGTTCATCGGCTCTGAAACGAGCCTCTGGAGCGCTGACGCTGCGTCGTCCGCATGGAGCGTGCACAGGCCCCCGTGGCCCGTGCTGATCGCTTGGAAGAGGACATATGCCTCTTCGCCTCTGACCTCTCCAACCACCAGGATATCAGGCCTCATTCTCATGGCCGCCTTGACGAGGTCGAACAGGCCCACTTCACCAGATTTCTCCTCCGTGGCTGCATAGCTCTCTCTCGAGACCAGGGAAGTCCAATTGAGGTGCGGGATGTTTATCTCTTGGACTTCTTCAATCGTGACGAGCTTTGTGGTCAGCCGGGTAAGAGTCAGGATCGCGTTGAGGAGGGTGGTCTTACCTGCACCCGTCGCTCCCACGACTACAGCTGTGGCCCTGTTCTGCATCATGTACCAGGCATACGCGGCCATATGGTGATCAAGCAGGCCCACGTTGAGCATGTCGACTATGGTCATCGGGTCTTCCCTGAACTTCCTTATCGTGGCCGAGCTTCCCTGAGGCGAGACCTCGCGTCTGAACGTTGCGACAAGCCTGTGCCTCCCCGGAAGGGTTCCCTGAACGATGGGGAACGCGGTCGAAACGTGTTTCCCCGCCATGTGGGAGAGCCTCGTGACAGTGTTGTCCAGCTGCTCCTCGTCGCTCAGTATGACGTTCGTCTCCAAGCTCTCGTGGTTCTTGTGATAGATGAAGATGGGCTTGCCCAGAGAGTCGATCGAAAGGTCTTCGATGTTCGGGTCGCGCATCATCCCGTCCAGGACCCCGAAACCTACAAGGTCCCTCTCGGCGAAGTAGATGATCTTGGACCAAGAGGCGGCTGGGACCCTGATCGAGTACTTCAGTAGGATCTTCCTGGCCTGGTCTGCGAAGTACTGCCGCGGGTTCACTTGCTCCCTTGGGACTGTCAGTTCTGCCTCGAGGGCGTCGAGGAGATAAGAGTAAATCGCAGCCTCAGTCTTTGTCAGAGGGACTTCGTCGAGGAAGTATCTCTGCGCCTGGAGGGGACTCTGGGCGATCACGGCGTAAGCGAACGGGCTGTTGACCGGATACCTCTCCACTACCTTCCACGACGGAGGAATCGCTGTTCCTGTGAAAGGAAACCTCACCTGGACGTTCTTTAGGAACCTGAAGCGCTGGGCCAGTTCGGCGTCCGCCTGCTCCGCACTCATTTCTACCGCTGGTGCTCTCTCTACTGGTTTCTGCAGCTGGACGGTCTGCTGGCGCTGGACGGGGATGCTGGATGTCATCGGTCTCTGTTGGGGTGACGAGGTTCCTGTGGGACGTGGCGGGCTTGGCTCTGTGGGTTTAGGCGAAGGTAGTACTACTGACGATGCAGCTGGCGTCAGTGGAGAAGACCCCGGCTTGAAGGGAGATGTTGGTGCCGATATAGGGGATGCTGCCTTGGGAAGAGATGCTGGACTGAGAGGCGATTGGAGTACGGGCACCGTTCTCTGAACTGCCGAGGTTGGGTTATCCTTAGACTCCGTCTTCTGGTTCTTCCGCAACCTGCGGAAGAAATGAGCGAGAAGTCCATCATGTTCATCTCCGTCGGGTTCTTGGGCAGGCATTCTCAGCTGTCTATCCTCCATTTCTTCTCCTGCCTATAACCCATATGGATTCCCCGTCCATTCTATAAAAGCAAAATTGCCACTGCCGGACCCAAATCGCGATGCCTTCGCTTCATTTGGGTAACTCAATACCTTTGCGCGTGCGCGCGTGCTGGAGAGAATACCTTCACCGCTGGGGAGCGTCCAAGTGACACGGCTCGATGAACTGGAGGCGAAGGCCGCAGTCCCTGTTGACGTGGTTGACGTTCCGGAACTGTTGTCTGCCGCTACGACAAGGCATGTCACGGGCGAATCCACGTGGTAGGAATCCTGACTCAGGTCAACTACCACTTGTGGTGATCTTGAAGTTAGCAGTCGCGCTGTCGGCCGGTACAGTTCCGATGTCGCTGCCTGACACGACGACTGCATACGTGCCGACGGCAAACCCGTTTGGCACAGTGAACGTGCACGCGAAGGTGCCTGTGGCTGAGGTCGTCTTTGTGGTGCAAGTCTGCCCGCTCGGGGTCACGCCGTTGAATGTCATGGTGCCGATTGCGGTAAGCACGGAGAACCCCGAACCCGTTACGGTGACCGCGGTACCTTGTGGTCCCTTGGTAGGCGATAGAGTGATCGTAGGCGTCGTTACCGTAAACGTGGCAGTCGCGGTGTCAGCAGGTACGGTTCCGACGTCGCTGCCTGACAGGATGACCGCATACGGGCCTAGTACAATCGACGGCACTGTGAACGTGCACGTGAAGGTGCCTGTGGGGGAGGTCGTCTTTGTGGTGCAGGTCTGCCCGCTCGGAGTCGCACCGTTGAATGTCATGGTACCGATTGCGGTAAGAACGGAGAACCCTGAACCCGTTGCAGTGACGGAGGTGCCGACCGGCCCCTGGATGGGAGACAGTGTGATCGTGGGCGTCGTTACCGTGAAGGTCGTGGAGGCGGTGTCACCCGGTACGGTCCAGACATCGCTGCCTGATAGGATGACCGTGTATGTACCTGACGCGAATGATGACGACACTGTGAATGTGCATGTGAACGTACCCGTGACCGAGGTGGTTTGGGAATCGCATGTCTGCGTGGTCGGAGCCACTCCGTCGAGTGTGATCGAACCTAACGCCATGCCGACGGAGAACCCTGAACCCGTTACGGTGACGGAAGTGTCGACTGGGGCCTGGGTGACAGACAGTGTGATCGTGGGCGTCGTTAACTTGAATGTGGCAGTGGCGGCGTCAGCGGGTACGGTCCCGACGTCGCTGCCTGACAGGACGACCGTGTATGTGCCTGCTGCTATCGACGGTGCCGTGAACGTGCACGTGAAGGTGCCTGTGGCTGAGGTCGTCTGGGATGTGCAAGTCTGCCCGCTCGGGGTCACGCCGTTGAATGTCATGGTGCCGATTGCGGTAAGAACGGAGAACCCTGAGCCCTGCACGGTTACTGAGACACCTTCAGGACCTTGATTCGGGGTCAGCGTTATCACAGAAGAAGTCACTGTAAACGTCGCGGAGGCGGTGTCGGCAGGCACGGCTCCGACGTCGCTGCCTGATAGGACGACCGTGTACGGGCCTGGTGTGATTGAGGGCACCGTGAACGTGCACGTGAAGGTGCCTGTGGCTGAGGTCGTCTTTGTGGTACAGGTCTGGGTGGCCGGG